>Ga0326727_10001339_pt1 | contig 91942 bp, 64 predicted proteins | sample MB2enrmetagenome_FD_207643 | JGI IMG/M metagenome (GOLD analysis project Ga0326727, IMG submission 207643) | Lab enriched peat soil microbial communities from McLean, Ithaca, NY, United States - MB29MY | ecosystem: Environmental > Terrestrial > Soil > Wetlands > Peat | place: USA: New York... | reverse complement strand
GCTCAACTACGAGTGCGGATGGAAGGGTGGCGACAGAGGCGGCTTGACTGAACGGGAAAAAGAGAGAAGAACTCATGGAAAAAGCAAAAAACTCTTGACATGGATCGGCCTTCTCATGGAAGGAGTTAGGGCCAGCGCCGACTGGTTAGCTCTAATGTCGCAAAGTGTGCAACTCGTCGTGTTTTCGCCAATTCGCTAAAAACAGAGCGGCGATGAGGAAGGCTGGACCGGCTATCATCATCGCCCAGACGAGTCGCGTCGCCGCCGGAACCGGACGTCGCAGGGTCGTTACCCAGACGAGATAGAGAACTCCCATTGCAGCGTAGACGACCGCTCCGATCCACTCACGGCGCCACGCAAGGATGAGGGCCACAATCAAGACCAATGTTGGGATTAGATGAATCACGAGTGCCTGAAGGGTCGGCCAGAAACCAACGTTCTCCTCGAAAACATCCATCGCAAATAGACTCAGAAATGCGACAAAAGCCATCGAGAGTATACGCGGAGCCCAAAACAGTGCTCGCCTCAATAGTAAGTCATACATAAGTATCTCCTAACAAGTGCCATTGGCTCCATCGCGAAGCGCTTACTAGCTTATTGTCCGCTTTTGGGGAAGAAAAAGCTGTGATGGCCGACGTCGAATCGAATCGTGCGGCCATACAGCTTACGGTATCGGCAAAGTCCCGTTTAACGCGGTGGTCTCAATGGGTCGACGCGACACTAGATCGAAGTCGAACCGGTAGCTTTTGGCGCGGAATTTAAGGTTGGGATCGCGGTGATAGGTCAATACAAACGTGCCCTCCGCCGTAGAAGCCGGTTGTTTCTCTGAGTCCGTCTCCCGCAGGACGCGGCTTCGGTAGATACGGTACACCCCATAGCGGGTGCTGGCGGGATCCTCGGTTCTGACGTCAAGCACACCATGGAACTCAAGGTCCGAATCCAAGATTCCAACCAAACGCCGCGTAAATTCGTAATAATTCTTCTCGGGAGCCCCTGCCCGCCGCACCAGTAGGTATCGGAGATCGCCGGAGTCTTGAGCCGGAGTCGAGCCGAGCGCGGCGATAAATGCTAGCCAAAATACAACCAGTTTGCGGGCCGCGCTGAGGTGCATGCTTGAGCGCGCCGACAAAACGGGCCGTGGAACGAGCATCGGGTCACTCATCAGATTAAACGTGCGAAATCATCGAATAGTGTAGCCTCCGAACGGATAAACCGCTAAGTTAGCGCGGCATTCAGGTGCGTTGACTATGTCCGAATCGGGGCGTAACCTTGCCCGGAACAGTGCGGACACTTCTTAATGTCATTTCCTTTCTATTTTCACCTCGGCGCTCTTCGGCTCCATCCACACCTCGTCTTTGAAACTCTCGCATACTTTGCAGCGTTCAGGGTGTACCTGTGGCTTCGCAAACGAAGAGGCGACGCGATCGAGGATGGCGAGCGCTGGTGGGTCATCGCTGGTGCAGCCGTCGGCGCGGTTCTCGGCAGCAAATTGCTCTATTGGTTTGAAGATCCACGCTTGACGCTGGCGAACTGGAACGCTCCGTCGTTCCTGATGAGTGGCAAGACCATAGTGGGCGCCCTTATCGGCGGATTAATTGCCGTCGAATGGACCAAACGACGGATTGGAGTTGTCCAGAGAACCGGCGACTTGTTTGCCATCCCGCTTTGCATCGGAATTGCCATCGGACGCATGGGGTGCTTACCGGACGACAGGGAGCGGGTACTATAAGATTCCCGGTTCGCAGTTGGTGAAGGGAAAAGTAAAAGTCTGCACTTTTTCGGTTTGCGCGTTTAATAAGTCTGCCGAACGACCCTCTTGTACCCACAACTGGTCACAGATTGCTTCCCCGAACGCCGTTTGTGGACCGCGACGGACAGTTGATTTCACGACATCGTTAATTCCCCTCAAAGCGACTAAATATGGTCGCTATTGAAGGCTCGGAGGATAGGGCCAGGGTATGTTCATTTATTCCCCCGCGTTTTCACGGAACAGATGGTAGCGCGACGGCGTATCTTGCTTTGAAAGCGCTGATAGCAGAGCAGCACGGAGGCATCGCCGTAGGCTGCTTTCGAGGCTCTGCTTGAAGTCTGCGCGGAAAATTCTCGCGTATGATCGATGAAGCTGCCGATTGGACTGAGGAGGGACACGGCGTGTAGCTGAAATGACTCGACGATTCCGCAACACCGTTCTCATTATGGGAGCCGGCAGTGTGCTGCTCTGCGCATGCGTTTGGTTTTTGGTCCGCGCGGCGCGCGGCATCCGAGTTGGCACTGCTGTTGTTAGCCACACGCTATGCTCCGGTACGTTCGTGTCTGGTCTGGATCCGGATTTACTATACGCTGAAGCCGTCAAGCCGATTCCCGGGCAGCGTGTACTTTCGAAGCGGCTCAGATACGTTGTCGACCGAGCCGGGCGGCAAGTCATCGTTACCTGGGCCGGAGGCTTCCAGAGCCGTGCCGTTTATCGCGATGGATTCGGCTGCATGATTCTGCACGGTGACGAAAAGAAAGTCGCGGCCACAGGCAAATTTCCTCGCAACGAGATTGGCGTGGTGTCAGCGCCGCACGCAGAAGGATTGCTCGAAGTCCAGCCACCCGAGCCCAAGCTCGAAGCTGCACTCGATCGCGCATTCGCCGAACCGAGTCAGCCACCCTATCGCCGGGTCAAAGCGATCGTCATTCTGCACAACGGAAAACTTGTTGCAGAACGCTATGCGCCTGGTTACGGTGCCGACACGCCGATTCTTGGATACTCCTTGGCCAAATCAGTTACCAACGCTCTCGTCGGAATTCTCGTGCGGCAGAAGAAACTGTCAGTTGAACAGCGGGCGCCGGTGCCCGAATGGGACAATCCTTCCGACCCGCGTCACGCCATTACGATTGATCAGCTTCTGCGCATGACATCCGGCCTCGCTCTTGAGGAATCCGACACCGGCTTCGATCCTGTTTCGCGCATGTTGTTCCTCGAATCTGATATGGCAGGCTACGCCGAACATGCTCGTCTCCAGACGGTTCCCGGCAGCAAGTGGGAATACACCAGTGGCAACACCTTGATTCTGTCACGAATCATCCGGGACGCCGTGGGCGGACGCGCCCAGGATGTGGTTGAGTTCGCCCGGAGGGAGTTGTTCGAACCGCTTGGAATTACCACGGCAACAATCGAGTTCGACGCGACCGGCACTCCCCTGGGATCTATCTACATATTTGCTTCCCCGCGCGACTGGGCGCGTCTCGGTGCGCTTTATCTGAATGACGGCGTCGTCCACGGACGACACATTTTGGCTGAGGGGTGGGTGAACTACTCCGCCGCGCCAACCTTGGACACCGACTACGGCGCTGGATTCTGGACGAATCACGGTTCTCACGGGGACGCTAACGCGCGGATACACGCCGGCATGCCGGAAGACGCCTTCTATGGCTCCGGCAACCTTGGGCAACGCATCGTTATCATTCCTTCGACAGGCCTGGTTATCGTGAGACTTGGTTTGACGCATAGCCCTGGCTTCGACATGAAGGGCCTCCTGCAACTTGTTGCGGATACGTCTGCGGCCCTCAAGAGTCCGTAGGTTCAGCGACCGGCCCGCGGATTTCGTTCAGGAGAAATACAAGAGTTGTTATGTCACAGCCATGGGCTGTGAAGATGGATTTGGACTCCAGGGCCACAGGCCACCAACTTCTAATGGACCTCATTGCACGATCAATGAACGAGTGAAATCCCACAGGCTCCCCCGAAGTCTCATTGTGTGAAGTGAGCGTTGGTTTACGTTCTCATTTTCAATCCCTCCTCGGTGCGACGATGCGACTCCACCCCCGAAGCCTTGGCTGCCGTTACAGTGGTTATGTTGCCGCGCTGTTGGTAGAATGCTCGCGCTTACTCGATTGATTGAAACCATAGCCAGAGAAGGAACCGAGCCAATGAATCGAAGAACCTTCGTGAAGACATCGGTGGGCGCGGTGGCTGTTGCTGGTGCGCCAAACGCCCCGACTCAATCGCAGCAGGAGGCAGCCAGCGCCAAAGCACGCGAATATTACGAGCTGCGCCAGTATCACGTGCAGTCCGGCCGTCAGCAGAAACTCACCGACGCATTCCTTAAGGACGCGCTCGTTCCTGCACTCAATCGCCTCGGAATTGCCTCAGTTGGCGTTTTCAACTTAACCATCGGTCCGGTGACCCCCACGTTTTTTGTCTTGATGGCGGCAGCTTCCGTGGAGACCTTGGCGACGGTGGAAGCCCGGTTGGGCCAGGACGCTGAGTATCTGAAAACGGGGGCGCCATTCTTGACCTCTCCCGCCGATCAAGCCCCGTTCATTCGCATTGAAAGTTGGCTGATGGTGGCTTTCGAGGGCTGGCCCAAGTTGAAACTGCCTGCAGCCGCGACGGAGCACAAGGAGCGCATTTTTGAGCTGCGCACGTATGAGAGTCCCAGCGACCAGGATCATCGTCGCAAGGTCGAGATGTTTAATAGCGGCGAGTACGACGTTTTTGAGAAGGCCGGCTTCTCGCAGGTCTTTTATGGCGACGTGCTGGTTGGTTCGCGCCTGCCCTGCCTTACCTACATGTTGGGCTTCACCGACCTCACGGATCGCACCGCCAAATGGAACGCCTTCCGCGAGGCGCCGGAGTGGAAGAAACTATCGGGTTCACCCCGGTACGCCTTCGAGAGCATCGTCTCTAACATAACCAACTTGATTCTGAGCCCCACGACCTATTCGCAGATCTAGACGGGTTAGAATGTTGCCGCATCGGTTGCTGCCATACGCTTTGCTGTGGAGATAGCAATTTCCGAATCGGCGACCCTCCGACCAGAACTCAGCGCGAGAGTCATAAAAGCTGCCGCATAGGTTGCCGCTGATGGATGATCTTGTCCGCGCAAACACAGAGTGCTGCGTTCTACTCAAGCCACTCGGGACAAAGCCCCTTGGTCCTGAATCACATTGATCCCCACTACGAAGATAAAGTGGAATCAGTCCCGAGAAGTTGGCTAGTGTAGAGCTAGCTAGGATGCTGGGTTCGGTTCGGTGAATTCGGACTCTCCTCGCTGTCCAGAAGTCTCGTTCGAGGAACCGAGGTTTCGTCGAAGGTCGCTCGCGTCCTCATCTCCTTGAGTTTCGTTTCGGGCCAGCTTCAGATTGGCCGACGATCCTGGTGTTGGCCTGACCACTCAATGCAAGGGCCTTTACGCGCCGCCAAGGACAAGGGCGCGTACTATCGGCGGTTCGATGTTGCCTTTCCCTGTGTTCCGATTAGACTACAGGTACTTACCTGTTGCGGTATCTTGCCGCGGCGTGGAAGGAGGCTTCAATGCTTATCGCACCCAGCGCGAAAGAGGCGACCACCCTGACGTATTTGACGCTGAGAAAGGCCGTCGGGGGAATCGCGGTGCTGCTCCCGTTCGCGCTAGCGATTCCGTGGTGGTTTTTGCGGGATCACGCACTACAAAGCTCGATCAGCGATTACTATTACACCGGGATGCGCAATCTCTTTGTAGGCAGTCTCTGCGCGATTGCTATGTTCCTGCTGTGCTCCCGCGGATTCGACCGGAAAGACGAATTTGCCGGGATGTTTTCTGCGCTCTGCGCGCTCGGCGTGGCATTTTTCCCGACGACGCCCGCGAGCCCCTCGGCATTTCAGAGAGAAGTCGGGTGGGCGCATTATGCGTTTGCCGCATTGCTGTTTCTGACGCTCGCGTACTTCTGCCTGATATTATTCAAGATGTCCGCCGCGAACCGGGCCCTGACCAGCAGGAAACTGCAAAGGAACAGGGTCTATACCGTGTGCGGATGGGTGATCCTGGCGTCGATCCTAGCCATTGCGGCGACGAAGATTTTCGGACTCAAGTACTCGATACTGGGCCTTGGGCCGGTATTTTGCTTCGAATCGACCTCGTTGCTGGCTTTCGGAATCGCCTGGCTGACGAAGGGCGAAACATTCCTGAAAGATGGGGTTGCACCGCCGCCCTCAACTTCCCTGGGCCAGCCGTAGCGCCGCCGGTCGCAACAGACTAAACCTGTAAGGCGTTTTCGCGTTCACGAGGTAATGGGTGGGCACAGCAACTTCCAGAGAATGGGTTGCTCTCACGTCTCGACATGGTAGGATGTGCCCATTCATGACGATTCGCAGAATTTGCTCGTGTGTATTCCTTACCCTGATAGCCTTGCGGCTTGATGCGGTGACGCCACGCAACTTGCCGGACGGTTACACCAGACGAGTATGGCAGACCCAGGACGGCCTGCCGGAGAACATGTCTCAGTCCTTTGCCCAGACCCCCGACGGCTATTTGTGGATTGGAACGAGTGGCGGATTAGTGCGATTCGACGGCGTCCGGTTCGTCACCTTCGACCGGGGAAACACTCCCCAAATGACGGAAAACAGCATTTTCTGTCTCACTGTTTCTCGTGACGGGAGTCTGTGGGCTGGCATGGAAGGCGGTGGGTTGCTTCGCTACCGTGGCGGCGCATTTCGCCAGTATTCTGTGGCCGATGGCTTGACGAACGGTTTCGTCAGGGCGGTCTATGAAGACCGGGAAGGAACGTTGTGGGTAGGGACAGACGACGGATTATTCCGGCTTTCGGGTGAGCGATTCAGCCGGACGGACGGCAACGGCAAAATTCCCGCGCTCGCCGTGCATGATATTCGCGAGGACCACATGGGCCGCCTGTGGGTCGGTGGCTCAAGATTGCTGATGATTCGTGGCAGTGACTGTAAGGAGTTCGTACTCGAGGGTTATCCGAGCGCCACCCGCGTCAAATCCATTCTCGAAACCAGTGACGGAACAATCTGGGTGGGAACTGTTTCTGGCCTTCAGCACCTGCGGGGTTCTTTGGAAAGCGGACATTTTCTTAACGTTCCCGAAATTTCCAGCACGGTGCGCGCTTTGCACGAAGATCGCGGCGGCACTTTGTGGATCGGCAGCATCGGCGGCGGGCTCGTGCGTTTTCATGACGGCAGTTTCAGCCGGATCGTGACACCAGACAACCTCCCGGGTGGCACCGTCCTTGCCATTTTCGAAGACAACGAACAGAACATCTGGGTTGGCATGCAGACAGGGCTGTTGCGTTTGAGCCGCGCAGCCATGAGTACGTTTCCGCTTCCGGAAGCTCCGAACGCGGATTTCGGCACGGTTTATTCCGATCGGGATGGATCGCTCTGGGTGGCCAGCACTCACCTTTACCATATCAACGCCAAGCGCACTGATTCGGAGATGATTCCTTCGCCGGAAACCGGAGTGCGCGTTCGCAATGTGTTAAGAGATCGCACGGGTGCTTTGTGGATCGGTACGGACGGACATGGCGCATTTCGTCTAAAAGGCGCTGACAAAGTTCACTACACCAAGCGCAATGGCTTGACGAATGATTTTATTCGGGCCTTCCTGGAGAGCCGCGACAAGAGCATCTGGATCGGGACGGATGAAGGCATCAATCGTTGGCGCGACGGTGTTTTGACGAACTATCGCATGACCGATGGCCTCTGTTATTTCAGCGTTCGCGCGCTGCTCGAGGACCGCAAGGGTGGGCTATGGATTGGTACCGATCGAGGCGTGAGTCACTGGGAAGACAGTGGCTTTGTAGAAGATGCGGTTGTGAAACGCCTCGCGGCCGAAAAGGTTTGGGCCATTCATGAGGATGATGAGGGCGGATTGTGGTTTGGCACGCGCGGCGGAGGACTATTCCGGTGGCGTGACGGCGCACTGACTTCGTACGGCAGCGAACAGGGGCTGGCGAGCAATAGCATTTACCATATCTTGGAAGACTTGCAGGGGATTTTCTGGATGAGCGGTCCAAAGGGAATTTCCTCCGTTTCACGGCGTGATCTGGATAAACTGGCCAAACAACCCAATTCCCGGCCTGCGGTCACGCTTTACGGCTTATCCGATGGTGTCGAAGCGACGCAAATGCATGGGGGAACCCAGCCGGCCGGGGTTCTAACATCGAGTGGTGAGCTGTGGTTTCCCAGCAACCGTGGTCCGGTTCGCGTTCTCCCTGGTCTGACCCATCCTGGGGACTTGCCGCACGTTGTTATCGAAGAAGTATTCGTGGATGGACGTGAAATGCCAGTTTCGGGTCTGCTGGTCGTCCCACCAGGTGAAGGCAGACTCCAGATCGCGTACAGCGCCATTCGCCTGCGCTCCCAGGAACGCATCCGTTTTCGGTATATGCTGGAAAGGTTCGATCGGGAGTGGGTTGAAGCGCTGAACAGGCGGGTGGCGTATTACACGAATCTGCCTGCTGGGGAATATCGCTTTCGGGTTCAAGCTTTTGAGATGAGCATGCCGGAAAGCGTAGCGGAGGCCTCGTTGGGTTTCCACTGGCGAGCGCACATTTACCAGACGGGTTGGTTCCTTGCGGCCTGTTCGCTCCTGATTATCGGCGGAGTTTTCGTTTTCTACCGTCTGCGGTTGCGGCAAGTACATGCACGATTTGAGGCTGTGCTTGAAGAAAGAAATCGTATTGCCCGTGAAATGCACGATACGGTGATCCAAGGTTGCGCCAGCGCTTCGGCACTGCTCGAAGCCGTCGTCTCAATGGAGCCGGAGTCGAACGGGCCTCGAAAGGATCTTCTGGACAGTGCGCGCACTCAGATTCGTGCGACTGTTGACGAAGCGCGACAGGCCGTTTGGAACCTTCGCCAAGAGGAATCTGCTTCGCCCGAGATCACTCAGTTGTTGGGAAGCATGGCTCAGCAGGTTAGCCACGTCTCTCGAGTGCCTGTTCACTTTGAGGCTTCTGGCAAGACCATGCCACTCGACCGGACCGTCGAGTATGTGGTGTTAATGGTGGCACGGGAGGCGGTATCGAATGCCGTACATCACGCACATCCCGAGGAAGTGCGCATCAACGTCAATTTTGATAATAACAAAATGCGCCTGCAGGTGGTCGACAACGGCAGCGGTTTTGATCTCGACGAGGTCCTCACCAGTCCCAGCTCTCACTTCGGGTTGATCGGGATGCGCGAAAGAATCGAGCACTTGGGAGGCCGCTTCGAGATTGAGAGTGCCCCGGGAAGAGGAACGCGCCTTTTTGTGGACGTCCCGGTGCGCCCTGCCGTTTCCTGAGCAAAGGGCAGACTAATTTCCATGAATCCTGAACAAAAAACCCGCATCCTGGTCGTGGATGACCATCCCATCATGCGTCTGGGTGTTGCCGCAATCATTGACGCGCAATCGGACATGCGCGTCATTGCGCAAGCGGGCTCGGGTGAGGAGGCCGTGCTGCTCTTCCGCAAGCACCGTCCTGATATCACCATGATGGATCTTCGTTTGCCGGGAATGAGCGGCCTGGAAGCAATCCGCGTGATCCGGCAGGACGAACCAAATGCCAAGTGCCTGGTTCTCACCACCTACGAGGGAGATGAGGACATCCACCAGGCCATCGCGGCGGGTGCGGTTGGCTACATTATTAAAGGAATGTCGCATGAATTGCTGGTTAACGCATTGCGTCGTGTGCGCTCGGGATCTCACTTCCTGCCGCCGCCGGTTATGCGCAGCCTCGCGGATCGTACCCCAAACTCGGATTTGAGTCCGCGCGAGCGCGAAGTGCTCTCCCTGATGGTGCGGGGAAGTAGCAACAAGGAAATTGCCAACGCGCTGGGGATCACAGAGGCCACGGTAAAGTGCCACGTGAGCGTGATCCTGCTCCGATTGGGTGTCAATGACCGTACGCAAGCCGTGATCGCCGCACTTCAACGCGGTCTGGAACACCTGTAAACCAAGCATTTCCCTCCAATTCGTTCTACGACCTTAGTCGGATGGCAAAGGTGCATTTGCGCATTACATTGAAGAGTCGAATACGAAGTATCAGGATTTCTGGTGATCACACACAACTTTGCAGTCCGCATGACATTTTTGCTTCTGGCTGGTTTTGTCGTTCTGGGCGCAGATCCCTCCAGAGGATTTTGCCAGGATGATGATTCATCCATAGTCATTGACGTAAGACATCCGCCCGCGCCAGTGGAACCCCTTTCCTTTGCAATTGGAGGCGTGGCGCCTGACGGGCACACGCTTTCGGCAAACAGCCGCTATTTAATCAAGGATGGGATTCCGTGGTTTCCCGTGATGGGAGAGTTCCACTATTCACGCTACCCTGAAAGCGGCTGGGAAGAAGAACTCCTGAAAATGAAGGCCGGGGGCATACAAATTGTTTCGACGTATGTTTTCTGGATACACCACGAAGAAATCGAAGGCCAGTTTGATTGGACGGGACAACGCGATCTGCGCCGGTTTGTCGAAATCTGCGCGAAACACGGATTGTACGTGTGGATTCGCGTGGGGCCCTGGGCTCACGGTGAAGCGCGCAATGGCGGCCTTCCTGATTGGCTGATCCAGAAGTGTCCCACGCGACAGAGTGATCCTGTCTATCTTCGCTATGTACGCCGTTACTACGAACAAATCGGCTTGCAGACCAAGGGCCAGTTCTGGAAAGAAGGAGGGTCCATTATCGGCGTTCAGATTGAAAACGAATATCACGAGCGCGGACCGGGCAAGGGGCCGGAGCACATGTTGACTCTCCTCCAGATCGCCCGCGATGCGGGTCTCAATGCGCCCTTTTATACCGCGACCGGCTGGGATGCCGCTGAAGTCCCGTCACAGCAATTCCTCCCGGTATTTGGCGGCTACCCCGAGGAATTTTGGAGCCGGAGTTTGCAACAGCTTCCCCCAAATGTGAACTATTTCTTTACCTCCATCCGCTGCGAGGAAAATGTGGGTGACGATCTGCGTTCAACGCGCCCGGACATCGACGCCCGTTTCGCTTCCTTTCCATTCTTGACGGCGGAGATGGGTGGTGGCATGGAACCGTCTTATCACCGGCGCCCCGTGCTGAGCGCAGATGACGTGGCGGCGATCGAGCTGGTGAAATTGGGATCGGGCGTGACATTGTATGGTTACTACATGTTTCACGGAGGAACGAATCCGGATGGCAAACGCACCACTCTGCAGGAGTCCCAAGCCACCGGTTATCCCAACGATCTTCCCGTGAAATCGTATGACTATCAGGCGCCTCTGGGTGAGTTTGGCCAGATGAATCCATCGTTTGGAGCTCTGAAGACGTTTCACCTGTTCCTCGGTGATTTTGGTTCCAGTTTGGCCGCGATGGCTGCCTACTTTCCGGAGAGGATGCCAACAAGCAAAAGCGATACGGCTACTCCTCGCGTGGCTGCGAGATTTGATCGGGATCACGGCTTTGTTTTCGTAAATAACTACCAGCGGAACTATCCACTTCCCGCCCGGAAAAATTTCCAGATCAGACTGAAAACAGCCGCTGGGGAAATGAAAGTGCCGCGAGATCCGACCGAAATTCCGAGCGGCGCTTATGTGATGTGGCCTGTGAATCTCGACCTGGGTGGAACAGTTCTCCAGTATTCCACGGCGCAACTTCTCTGTCGTTTGAAGGAGCAGAATACTTATGTGTTCTTTGCCTGGCCCGGACTGCCCGCGGAGTTTGCCTTCCAGTCTGCCGGCGATGAGAGTATCGAGGCTCCCCGTGCCCGAATCGCGCGCGAAAACCATCTCGTTCGTGTAGACCGGATCGAACCGGCAGAGCAAAACGTGATACGCATCAGAAAGCCTGGCAGCCAGGAAATCCAGATCGTGCTGCTCAGCCGGGAGATGGCTCGCGATGCCTGGAAAATAAATTTGGCGGGACGGGAACGTCTCTTGCTCTCCGCGGCGGACTTATACTTCACACCGAACACCGTTCATTTCCTCTCGACCGAGTCCGAACAGTTAGAGTTCAGGATTTTTCCGAAACCCGATGTTACGCCTGAGGGGTTTGCCGCTTCCGGTCCACAAGGCCTTTTTGAGCAGTACCGGGCCCACGTAAGCGAAGAAAAGCTGGATGCGAAAGTCGAAAAACTTCGCGACGCGGATGCGCGTCCGCCAGTTCGCATAGCTCAGGAAGTGGCCGAGGCGCCGGAAGCCGATGCATTCAAGGGCGCCGCGCAGTGGAGCATTCACGTTCCTGATACTGCTCAATCCGGCGCTCGGAATGTCCTTCTGCGAATCACATACGTGGGCGATATTGCCCGTATTTGTGCGGATGGTAAGCTCGTCAGTGACGATTTTTATGACGGGATACCTTGGCAGATTGACTTGGGGCAAATTCCGGGGCTGGGAGCAGATCCCACCTTTGAGCTCCAGATCCTCCCGATGAGGAAGGACGCTCCCATTTACTTGCCAGCAAGCGGTCGAATCACCTTTCCCGCTTCTGGCCAAATTGCTGAATTGAAAGAAGTTAAAGCCATTCTGGAGTACCAGGCCATTGCCCAATTCGGCAAATAGTGTGGCTGATGGCATTTCCCCCCCTTCACTGGTGGTGAAGGGAAGCGATTCTTTGCGAACTCATGGGTCCAGCTGTGATGCACAAAAATCGATACGAGTTATCGGCAATCCTACTTTAGACGGATTTCTTCCTTGTGAGACAGGCCGTAATATCCATGCAATTGACCGACTCAGACTCTTGCGAGTTCAAAGTTGGGGTGCAGAAAGAACAGCCTAAAAAACAAGATTTGTCGAGGGGAAAAGGGGTGCGACGCGATGATATGCGACGCACCCAAGTGTCAGGCGATTGGGATGTTGAAGAAAACAATTCTTTGTGGGGTCTTCAGTTTCAGGAGGTTCAAGTGAAAAATTTGGATGCGCTAGGTCGGTACAGTTTTATGCTGGTTTTGGCGGCAGCGATCTTATTCGCTCCGTTCGCCAAAGCGCAAAACTCAAACACGGGTGAGCTTAAAGGCGCAGTGATGGATCCTACCGGAGCCGTCGTGCCGGATGCGGCGGTCGAGATCAAAAACGTGCAGACCGGCGTCGTCGCTCCAACAAGGACGAACCAGGCTGGCCTGTACGATGTACCATTTCTTGCGCCTGGCAACTACACCATCAAGTTTTCCAAGCAAGGCTTTCGCGATTTTGTCCGCACCGGAATTGTTCTTCAGATTGAAACCCTGGAAATCAATGCCACGCTACAACTCGGCGTGGCCACCCAGGAAGTTGTTGTGGACGCCGCGGGGCCGCTGGTCGAAACGGAAACGACAGAGCAACATGTGGACCTTGGCGTTCAGTCGGTTGAGGCGGCGCCCATCGTCGGCACCGATTGGCGCGGCGAGTTGACGCAAATGATTCCCGGTGTGAATAACGGCGGAGGAGCGGGGCAAGCCGTCGGCCAGCAAGTGGGGGTCAACGGCACGCAAGGCTACAACATAAACTTCCTTATTGACGGGTCGGCTGCTACCGCCCCGAGAGATTACAACAGCAGCAACTACTACCTGCCGAAGGACGCCACCTCCGAGGTCAGCGTCAATTCTAGCAACGCACCCGCGGAGTATGGCAATGGTCTCACTTCCATCAACGTGATCACGAAAAGCGGGACCAACGAATTTCACGGCAGCGCCTTTGAATATGTTCAAAACACCGTGTTAAATGCCCGGGGTTTCTATAATCACACGGGGCCAAAGTCCGTGGAGCACTGGAATGACTACGGTGGCACCGTGGGAGGGCCGGTAATAAAAAATAAGCTGTTCTTTTTCTTCTCTTACCAGCGCAACCCTTCGTCGGCGCCAAATAGTGGACTCTATAGTTACCCAACCGCGGCCATGCAGGCGGGAGATTTTTACGGAATCACGGGCTCGACAGGCTCGGCTTTCAGCCCCACCGGCACGCTGCTGGGAACCTATGATCCCGTGGCGTTGAAGCTGCAGAGCTACTTTCCCGCGGCGGGCGCTCCGGGCTGGATTTCGGGATGCCCCGGTCCGGCAAATGTTTCAGCGACAGTTGTGCAATCCTGCCCCGCTATTAACAACTACGTGTTCAATGGTTCCAGCCCGAACAGAGACACGTGGTACACCGGCAGAGCCGATTACAATCTTTCCTCCAAACAGAGACTGTCGTTTACGTTCAACTATTTCCCCACCTTGACGTCTTATGTCCCCAAGGATCCTCTAACCCCTAACGACGCTACGTCCTATCAGCCGGGTCATACGGATAATTTGACCGGCCAACTCACCTATGTCTATACGATTACGCCCAACCTGCTGAATGAGTTTCGTTTGGGCGGAAGCCGCGAACTCGATAAATACTCCCCTCCCTCCCTCAACAAAAACGATCCAACGACGCTTGGGCTTGAGCCAGAATACGGCACCAATGCTCCAGGCAACATCTTTCCCAAGATAACCATCGATAGCGGGGCTGGTGCTGGGTGCTTCGCACTGGGCGCAGGATGCGGCGAAAATGGAAATATCGATGCCGTTCTGGGCGAGGGCTGGTACAACGCCTCCGATGTCCTTACGCTCATTCGCGGCAAGCATACCCTCAAGGTTGGCGGGGAGTATGACAGGTATTACCAGAACTATACGAACTGGGGCGATCTCAGCTCCGGCAATTTCGAGTTCAACGGTAGCATCACCGGAATTCCCTACGCCGACTTCCTCTCCGGCAATGTTTACGGCTGGTACGTATACGATTCCGACCCCACCAGCGCGCACGAGTGGAGTACGGCGTTGTTCGCCAGCGACTCCTACAAGGTCACATCGCATCTGACGTTGAACCTGGGCCTCCGTTGGCAGATTCAATCCGGCTGGGGCGTCAAGCACGACCTGTTCGGCAATTACGACCCATTTCTACCCAATCCGGCCGATGGCGGGCTCTACAAAGGGGCCATCCTCTTTGGCGGGCAGGGCGATACGGTCTTTGGTGGGCCAACCAGCGACATGAAGACGATTCAAAACGCCGATTATAAGGAATTCGGGCCCCGCATCGGCATCGCATGGTCGCCACGTGAAAAGTGGTCTGCCCGTGTGAGCTACGGCATTTTTGACGCGCCACGCGATGCCGAGAATTACACCGATGGCGCGCTCGGTCTGGGCTTCAATCCCCACAACGTTGGCAATGGCGGCTACGTTAACGGAACCTCTCCTTGGCTACTGTCTGTCGGACCCCCTCCCGGGACCGTTGTCTACCCGACGCTGCAAACTCTTTCGTCAACCATCAGCAACTACAGCGGCGTGGAGTATTATCCGCGGAATATCCCGACTACCTATGTGCAGCAATTCCTCTTGAGCATTCAGCACGAATTCGTCGGTGGCGTCATGGTGGATGCTAGCTACGTGAACACCCGCGGCAGAAACCTGAACTTTGCAACCGATGTTGATCAGGCTCCTGCAAGCCTTCTAGGGTGCTCGGGCTACAACTGCGGCAACCCCAATCCCGTATTCAACTCCATCCAGGCTCAAATCTACGATGGGTGGTCAAATTACAACGCACTGCAATTGCGTCTGCAAAAGAGGATGTCGTATGGCTTGAATTTCCAAGTCAATTACGCCTTTTCGAAATCGCTGGATACCGGTACCGGGAACGGTCATGGATCAGGTGTTGACATCTACCAGAATGCCTACAACCCCGCCGACAACTACGGTTTGTCCAATTTCAACGCGACGCATACCTTGGTTGGTCAGGTCGTCTACGAACTGCCGTTCGGCAAAGGGCGCCAGTATGTGCTTCACGGTCCGCTCGACTACATCGCGGGTGGCTGGCGCGTCTCCACTCTCTTCCAGTGGCACACCGGGACTCCGTTCACCCCGGTGATCCAGGGTTCCGTCGCTGACGCTCTCGATCCAGGACTGGACTCATGCTCTGGCTGCACGCTGTATCCCGTGCTCGTTGGCAATCCACACGCCTCGCATCAAACAAACCAACAGTGGTTCAACACGGCCGCCTATGCCGACCCGACGCCAGGTACATTTGGCGATAACCTACGTAACACTTTGACTGGGCCGCATTTCTCAAACGCAGACTTCAGTGTCGCCAAGGAGATTCGCCTCCCATGGCGAGAGGGTCTGGCGATCGAGATCCGGGCTGACATGTACAACATGTTCAATCATATTAACTACGCCAACCCGGATAACAACGTAGGCTACGTATGTCAATCAACGGGCAAGGCACCCTCACCGTCAACTCCGACGTGCGGCAGCAGCAACCTTGTGCTGGCCGATGGCACGTCTGGCGAGATCACCGGCCCCGTCGGTGGCGCACGCATCATACAACTGGGCGCTCACATCAGGTTCTGAGCGCATCGCTGGAATTGTTCACACCCCTCTGCGGAGTGCGGAAGCCACGTTTCTTCCGTACTCCGCAGTTTTTTTCACTCAACAAGTCAATTTCGTTGGAGCTTTCCGGCTACGACGCACGGAATTTCAGGCCGTCCCGGGTCGTACGCTGTGCTATGGTGAGTGCACAATCACGAGTGATGTACGGCGAGGAGCGTTAGGCAACTTGCCCGGGAATCTCTGATGGCAGGCTTCGATTTTCCATGAAAGAAAACCTACAGAGTGGTCCTCAAGTATCTACAATTCAGTTTGGCATCCCTGTGTCAATAATTGTGAATAGCGTCGGGCGCTCGTTCAGCAGGCCACTGATTTTGATGCTGGCCCTTCTTGCGAGCGCGCTGGCAGCATCGGCTGGACAAACCGAATCTTCGCGTGCTGCGACGATTCACGAGCACCTTCAGAAAGCAGCCGAATACCTGAAGGCGAACGATCCGAACTCCGCAACCAAAGAGTTTAATGCCGTCCTCGTGCTCGATCCCAAGAACGCCGAGGCCAACGCGAATTTAGGAGTAGTCGCGTTCTTTCAGCGTGACTATCAGAGCGCCGCACAGTATCTGGGCAAGGCTCTGGCGAGTGACCCTTCCTTAGTGAAAACGCAAGCCCTGCTGGGAATTTGCGAACGGAGATTGGGACAACCCGCGGCCCAGGCGCTGCTGGAGAAGTCATTCCCCAAACTAAAAGACAAAAACCTTCAAATCCAGGTGGGCCTGGAGTTGGCCAATATCTACTACCAACAAGGTGATCTCGACCGCACCGCTACCACGATGCGATCACTCGTAGATCTCAACCCCGACAATATTGAAATCTTATACATGGCCCAGCGCGTTTATTCGGAATTGGCTGACGACACACTGAACAAGCTGGCGATACTTGCGCCCGGTTCGGCCCGCATGCAACAAGTGATCGCGGAGCGCTTGATCAATGGGGGCGACTTGAAGGACGCCACCGAGCACTTCAAGAAGGCGCTGGAGATCAACCCGCGATTGCCGGGCGTGCGCTATGAACTGGCCGAAGCCATTCTGGAGTCTGCGCCCAACGACCCGCAGGTGCAGGCCGAGGCAGAAAAAGAACTGGAGAGTGCCGTAAGTTTCGATGGAGACAGTGCAAAGACAGAATGCCTGTTTGGAAGGATTGCCGATCGCCGCGGCGAAGCGGATAAGGCTTATGCCCACTACGAGCGCGCGTTTGCCCTGAATCCGGGAGAGGTGGAAGCTCAAATGGGTCTTGGCCGGCTGCTGGCAAGCAAGGAGAAGCCGCAAGAGGCGATGAAATATTTTCGGTTGGCCGTCCAAGCGGACCCTCTCAACGGCGAAGCGCACTATCGGTTGGCCTCCGTTTACAGGATCCTTCAGATGAAAGACGAATCTAAGAAAGAAGTGCAACTCTATCAGGAGATTAAGCAGGCGAAGGATCACCTCGAGGAGTTGTACCGGCAGATGAACAAGAAACCGCCACAGCATGGGGAGCAGGTGCCGGACGCGGAGCCATAAAGTTCATCTGGCTTTTTCGGCGGCTGCTCTCCCAGTCGTTCCCAGGCGTCTTTTCAGACTCCTACCTTAGTAGGATGGCCTGTGCGATTCACAAAGCTAAGATCTTGCATCAATTATTTGGATAGTGGACGCCCCGGACCAGCCGCAGGTGATTTCTGGGCAGCGGAACAGTGTGAGAGACAAAGTGCAAACACAACCACGCATTCTGGTATGCGGCATCATGATGATCCTCTGCCTCTCTTGCTTCTATGCGTGCGGCGGCGGCTCGGGCGGCTCTTCTCCTCCGCCCACCATCCTGCCGCCAACAATTTCCAAATCCTTCGGAGCCTCAAGTGTGGCGCTGAACGGCGTCACCTCGCTTACCTTCAATCTCTTCAACCCCAACACGAGCGCGTCATTGTCAGGGATCGGCTTCACGGACACCTTGCCCGCGGGTCTGGTGGTGGCGACTCCCAATGGGCTTTCAGGCAGTTGCGGTGGCGGAACGATTTCGGCCGCCGCGGGTTCGGGCAACGTTGCGTTGTCTGGCGCCACTCTTGCTGCTAGCGCCTCGTGCACCTTTGCCGTGAATGTTTCCGCAACAGCTACGGGAACGCAGAACAACACCACCAGCGTGGTGACCTCGACCGAGGGCGGAAACGGCAAGACGGCCTCGGCCAGCATCACCGTCATGCCGCCGAGCCAGCAGCCGGCGGAACCTGCCGATCTCACTCCGCTCAACGGAGAGGTCTACTATGCCCTGAATCAACTCAGCGGTCTGCAGGTCGACCTCAACAATAATTCCACAACCGCGGGTGACCACATCCTCGAGCAAGCCCGGAGCTTCACAACCCTTAGCCAGAGATGGGCGTTTACCAAGCTTTCCGGCGGGCTTTGGCGAATCAGCAATCTTCTCAACGCCTTGTGCCTGGACAGCGCTGCCAATGCCGGGGTGACGTATGTTGTGCAGAATCCTTGCGCAGTTGTTGCCACGCAGCAGTGGATACTCACACCGACAAGCAACGGCTACTACACCATTGCGAACAATGGCACAGCCCTGTTGATCGATTTGTTGCAGGGCTCCGTGTCCCCAGGAACATTCTTGGATCAAACCCCGCTATCCGGCAACGCGACTCAAAGTCAACAGTGGCTGCTGCGTCCCGCCTTCTTCCGCGGCGTGGACAATGCCTTGCTCGAGAAGCAGGAAGCTGCCCGGGCTTCCATCGGTTTAGTCTGGTGGAAGGATGCAGGCCTGCCACTCGACGTTCTCGCGATGATGAAGAACCACGGCGTCAACATCGTGCGCCTCAGGCCAACTTCAGTGCCACCTTATGCGAATGCGTCGCAAGCAGGCTGCAGCGGCGGTGCCTGCTACGCGGAGACCGAAGCCCAGGATCTGGACCTTGCGAAGCGCGCCAAGAACCTTGGTATGAGCGTCGAACTCACACTGCTGTTTGATGGCGGCGGATCTGCCAGCGTGCCGTCGGCCTGGGCCAACGACACCACGATTTCCCAATTGCAGACGGACTTGTACAACTACGTGAAAGCCGAGATTATGGCCTATCGTCGAGCAGGCACGATGCCAGACTTGGTGGCCATTGGCAATGAAGTGGACACCGGCTTCCTTGGTTCTCTCGGGAGTCCCACGGGAGCGGACTTCGCCGGTTTCGCCGCTTTGCAAATCCAGGGCATTCAGGCGGTGAAGGATGCGGCCGCAGACGCTTCCATCGGGCCTGCGATTCCCGCACCGCTCACCTGCATTCACATCACTCCGGCTTGGGATCTTACGCAATTCTTCACGCTCGCAAATTCAAACAACATTCCGTACGACGCCATTTGCCAGAGTTACTACCCCATTTATCATGGCCCCTTGACGGATGCACAGGCTGCCGCTTCCAACCCTAGCAACCAACCGGTCGAGCAAGACGTGCTCGTTGACGCCGCCAGCAACATAGGGAAACCCATTTTCATTATCGAAACCGGCGAACACTACGAGAATGGTTTTCTATCGAATGACCCGTGGTACGCCCCGCCAAGTGTAAGCCTGCAGCGACAATTTCTGCTCGATTTACAGGGTGTGCAGAAGGCCTTAGCGAATAATTTGGGCATGGGCATCGAGTATTGGGATCCCGCGGGCGTCAACATCCCCAATTCCAGTGGTGGGTTTATCAATGGCGATAATCTGCAGGACGCAATCTATGGCTGGAGCGGTCTGACGCTTTTCGATAATGCTGACTCTTCCGGGTCCACCAACGTGAACGCTTCGAATTATTCGGCCCTGCTTCCGGGCATTGACGCGTTAGGCGGAAGACTTGACCCCACCCTGAACTACAAATTCGTCAATCGCAGCAGCGGACTGATCCTGTCCGTCTTTCAAGCCTCCACTGCTCCAGGCGCGATGTTGGACGCTGAGATGGATAGCGGCAGCCCAACTTTGAACCAACAGTGGCGCATCACGAGCAACGATGACGGCTTCTTCCAAATCGCCAGTCTCAACCCAGGAACGGGCAACAGTACGAATGTGCTGGATGATGCTGGCGGATCAATGTCGAATGGAAACCCGATCATTCAATCTCCCGCCGGCAACACGCAGGAGTTGGAGTGGAATATTGCTTCGGTGGGCAACGGTTACTTTGCGATTGTGAATCGCTTGAGCGGGCTTGTCGTGGACATGAACGGTGGAGTTGGGGCGCAAGCCGGGTTCGCTGTGCAAGAACCGCTAAACAGCAGCAGTTTGACGCAACAATGGCAGATCGTTCCGGTCCACTAAAAAGAAAAGTCAGGAGGCGAAGAAAAGGTCATGAGGAAGATGCAAAGTATCGTTCTCTTCGTGTTGCTGCTTTTGCCGTTGGTTACGCCTCTTCGCGCGGCCGAATATGCGGTTGGCGCTGATTTGTCTTTTCTAAAGCAGGCGGAGGACCACGGCAAGATTTTCAAGGATAACGGCGTAGCCAAACCGGGTTTGGAGATATTCAAGGATCATGGCTACAACTGGATTCGCCTCCGGCTTTTTCATACACCCACGGAACTGCCCAACGATCTTGAATACACCATCGCCTTTGCCAAAGACGCCAAAAAACTCGGCTATCATTTCCTGCTCGATTACCACTACTCTGACACCTGGGCTGATCCGGGCAAGCAATTCATTCCGAAAGCCTGGGAAGGCATGTCACATGCCCAACTGGTGAAAGCAGTTTTCGAATATACAAAACAAACCATGGGTGCGTTCCACGATGCGGGTGCGCTTCCAGACATGGTGCAGATCGGCAATGAAATCACCAACGGCTTGCTCTGGCCAGATGGCCGCCTGCCAGACAATTGGGACAACTTCGTGGAGCTGGTGAAAGCTGGAATCGCCGGGGTGGAAGCGGGCAAAGGAGATGCGGTGCGCCCGCAAATCATGATCCACATTGATCAGGGCGGCAACAAGGTCAAGACCAAATATTTCTTCGACAAACTCAATTCCTATCATGTGAATTATGACGTCATCGGCCAGTCTTACTATCCCTGGTGGCATGGCAGCTTGAACGATCTCCGCGAAAACATGGTTTTCATGGCCCAGGAATACAAGAAGGACATCATCGTGGTGGAGGCCGCCTACAACTCGAGGCCGGCCGAATACACGAAGCGGCCCGGTCCGTTTCCAGAAACGCCCGAGGGTCAAAAGCAGTTTCTCGAAGAAGTAAATCGGGTTGTCCAGGAAACTCCGGACGGCCGCGGCAAAGGCGTGTTCTGGTGGGAACCGGCAGTGATCGGGCCGCTGAGTTCTCGAGGATTCTTCGACGATGCGGGCAACGCTCTCCCCGTGATAACCACTTTCGATAAATACACGCGGCATTAAAAGAGCCAAACATGAAGAATCACAGCCTATGGGAAGTGCCGTGAGCCGGTGCGAACTTCTGAAGCAGCCCGAGGGACCGCGCTGATCTTCGTTATGGGTTCGACAGACTTGATAGTTGCGATGGCGGACGCGGAAAGCAATCCTCCAAGAATCCGCGAGAACTTTGATCTCGGCTGGAAATTTAGCAGAGGCGACTTCCTTGGCGCGCAGATCGTCGAATTCTCCGACGCGAATTGGAAAAATGTCACCTTCCCGCACGATTGGAGTATCGAAGGTCCCTTTGACGAAAACGAACCGGCCGCTCACTGTGGAGGATATCTGCCAACCGGAATCGGCTGGTACCGAAGATGATTCCCGCTGCTCGGTTCCTACAAGGACAAGCAACTCACCAGCGAGTTCGACGGCGTCTATCAAAACACCGAGATCTGGATCAACCGCATGGATTTTACCGGGCTATTGCCAAATGGTCAGCACTGGAGATGGACAGGGAATACGTTGTCAGAAAGTCACTATTATGGCTTTTCGGTAGATGCAACTCCGGAACTCGACGCAGTTGTTGATGGCGCTTGCTGCTACAAAAAGTGAGTACGCCCGGAATTACTGTAGGGCGACCGCCGATCTCGTATTTCTGAACTGAACTCCCATTGACAGCATTGTTAGATGTGCACCAGGTGACCGAACGCCCACCACTCTTTGCGATTTGTAAGTTAGATGAGCCGGAATTTCGCTTGTAGGGAGTGATCGCCGCGCCTGCTGCCAATTCTGGAAGGACGATGGGCTGTCCCGAAATTATTTGGAGCCTGAAGTCTCGACGTGGGAAGTGAGGTCTCGGTGAGGATTGTGTGCGCTCTCATCTCCCCGAACGCCGTTTCTGGACCGCGAGCGAGGCGGTGAAGCGCGGCCGAACATGATTCATGCTCCCGGGGTCGGATTGCGCGATCACTTCCGGATTGCCGAAAATTCTCCCGCAATTCGCCAACAAGTGGGTTGGCTCTCGTTACCGGAGGGATACAGATTCGTGAAGGCGTATTTCCCGTGTGTGGGTTCGGGGCCCACAACCTGCTACGATAAAGCGCGACTCCGAACATCCGATGCTCATCGTTCCCAAGGCTGGCCTGGCCTTGGCAAAGACCAAACTGCTGAGCACCGTTTTGGGGGTCAAAAAGGGGATTCCATGTACATCGTGCTCGTCATTGTCGTGATGTTCGTTTGCCCGGCTCTGTTCGTGGTGACTGAGGCAGCCACGTCACACCACACCGTCAGCATCTATTTCCTCATCGCGAAGTGGTACGTCTTCTGGGCGGTTGGGATCCGGATGTTCACAGCGGGCGTGCGGCAGGTGCTGCAGCCTGCGTTCACGGCCCGGGAAATCTTCGGGATTCAAAGCGCTGAGTCGTACTCCATCGTGCGGGAGGTTGGATTCGGCACCCTCTCCATGGGGACTCTGGGAATCTGCTCCCTGTATCGTCCTGGCTGGATTGTCCCCGCAGCGCTGGTCGGCGGTCTATATTACGGGCTGGCTGGAGTGTTGCACGGCTTCAGGAAGGGCAAGAACGCGATGGAGCAGACGGCGATGATGTCCGACGCGTTTGCCTTTCTCGTGCTGCTGGTTGTGGTGGTGAGGGGTTGGGCCTGAGGGGCCGCTGTTAGTTCCCTTCCGGCCTGATCTCACAAGACGCGTTTCACGGATCTTCAGACCAAGTTGCCTCAGGTCCGCTGGCCGATGGCAGCAGGGATCATCGCGGGAGTATCACGGGCAACCCTTCCATAATCCGGAGGGTAAGGTTTGCCGACTATCCGCCCAGTGAGTCGGATACCGCCAACACCTTCCTAATCGAGAGCACAAATCCGTTGACTGGGCGATTACCAGACGTGTGGTACCAACCGGTAACGCACCTTCTGGAGATATTCCTGGTAGCCCTCCAGATCGCGTGCCAACAGCTTCTCCTCGCCAAAGATGCGCACAACGAGCAGCACGACCATGGCGAGGGCTAAGAGAAGGCCGGAAATGGAGCCGAGCAGCAACGCGCCACCAACGAACACTAGACTTGCCCCAAGATACATGGGGTGGCGAACAAAGCCGTATACGCCGCCATCAATGACGTGCTGGCCGCGCTCGCTCTGAATACGCACCAGCTGCGACGCAAAGGTGTTATCTGTGAACGCGCGGAAGAAGGGAAAACTACCCCCGAGGAACAGGATGCCTCCGCATACTTCGCACCACAGCGGCAGACGGGGTGTCCAACCGAAACGCACATCCAGCGGCGGCACAACGATCAAAGCCAGGCCACACACTTTTATCCCGATGAGGATAGCCAGATCGGAGCGCGATTCACCGCCGCTGCCGGGCATGCGGAAGCGCTCGGCGTACAGCGCAGGGTCCCGGTAGTGAAGCCACAAGAGAACGGCGGCAACGAAGGACACCCACCAGACACCGAAGATCCAGCCCTCCACCCAGCGCCAGTCGCCCGACAGCCATAGCAGCAGCCCTAGAAAGACAACGGGGAGACCCGCCAACTGGAGCCCGATGATGATCGGCGTGGGGCGCATCGGGAGCTCAGAACATCCTACTCCCGAGACGTGCTTGCCTTCTACAGTCGGACCGGATTGCCGCGTGGGTTTGACAGGACGGCGAGACTCCTTCGGGCGGATCACGCGCAAGCCTGAGGTTATCGAAACGCATTCTCAGTTTCTTGTTGACCGGACACTCGAAGGTTATTCTGCCCGTTTAGCGCGCTCGCTCTGCATTAGGCAGCCAGTTCTGCCAAACGGGCCAGAAGTCCGGTTCTAGGACATGTTGAAGCCTAGCCGAGCTTTGCTTTGCTTCTTGGGTAACTGTTCTGCCGCAGATCGCCAAGCATTCGGCTTCAAAAACGACAGATCAACTTCATCTCCCAGCAGACTTAGAACACGACGGTTCGTAGAATCCTCGCTCTGACAAATCCGCAAGCTGTGCAACTAGTGTGCAACCACTGAAATTCTGTCGAAGCGTACGATTTCAAGGTCACGCCTCGTAAGCCAAGATTACAAGCGGTTAGACGAGATTCTCGAAAAACAGGAAGTCGAAAAGTCTCTGTGAGTTTTCCACAGCAAACGGCTTAGCAAACCGCCGCCTCCCGTCAACCTACTGAACTCTTCCACACAGCGCGACCCGCATTTGGCTGTGCCAAAACTGTGCCAGAATCGAACGTTTTCATGTCATTCGGGTTAGCTTTTGAGCGAAAAGCAGATTCCCCGATTTGTTGGAAACGTTAGTAGTTAGAAGAAATGGACGGAGTTGTTGGAGTCGAATGGTGTGCGCCCAAGGCAGGCGCGCTACCAGGCTGCGCTGCGCCCCGACATGAAGCAACAATGCGATTTTACTGTACTTGTACAGTCTATTCCAAGCTTTCGTAATGATTGTTTGGGTTGCCGTGTGTAACGCTCGCGGAGCCAAAACCAAAATGATTAAAAGCAAAGTGAACGCACAGGGAAGGGAGATAGGGCTCTTAGCGTGAAAAGCAGGCGTATCCTTTTTGCTCGGAATTCCAAGCGCTCCAAAGCTCGGGTTAGTGGACTCTGTCCGCTCCCCGCTCTGATTCCGCAGGTAACACATACGGCCCGTGTTCGATCGTCAAGACGCGCTTTCCATAGACCTTCACTTCCACCTGCGTCTCATCGCGTAGCGGCAGCCAGAATTCGTCCACCTTCTGGTACTCACGGACAAAGTCCGCCTGATTGATCCACATCGACAGTCTCCTGGCTGGATGGCCCTCAATCTTCACGACCGCAAAGTCGTGGCTCTCGATCCAGATTTTTCCTTCAAACAGATACTTGTCCTTCCGCCTCGGCGTCACTTCCAGAACGAAACAGTGGTAGGGGCCGACCTCTTCTTGCCCGGCATAATGGAATTCATAGTTCGCTGGGGTCAGTGCGCTGTCCTGATGCTGCTTGCCGGTGGTGGATTCGCTTTCGCTGTCCATCAACCGGTCAAGCACCATGGTCCGGACGATTCCTGATCCACTCTCGGAGGTCTTTTCAAACGTCTTCACGTCTGGCGCGCGATACTCCATTCGCACAATGGTCTGAGCGGTTAGTTTCCCTTCATTCGTCCGGATTTCGTAAGTGCGCGTGACCGTGTAACTCTGCAGGCGCTCATTGCGGCGTTTGTTTTCCGCCAGGACTCGCAAGACGATTTCGTTCGTGGCCGCCTCATTGGCGAGCATGGAGTTCGCGGCAACCGAAAGGTCGCGGGTTCCGGCAAAAGCATTCTGTTGCGCTTTGGTGGCGGTAGGCGACGACGCGGCATGGACCACAAGCGCGGCGAATACAAAGACTGAGGGTATGACTCTGGCCGGACCATTCTCCATAATGCGGAGCTCCTTCCCACTGCATCGGGCTGCGCGGCAAACTTTGTCCATGGCGTTCAATTCACCACACTTCAAGAGCATCGCTACCACAAGAAGAACTGCAGAATGGAGTGAAGTTTTCAGTTATGCACCTTGCTCCGCGAGCCTGGAAATACGCCCCACACTCAGATTTCCCTAATCCAGTTGTCCACGCGAACGAGCTTGTATCTTTATCTTACAGTGCTCCTGTCGACTTCACCTCACGTCGTTATGTGCATTCCTGTCTCCATCCGAGAGGATTCGATTCGGCGCCTCAGGTCAGCGCGAAGGGTGGCAACTACTTGCAAGGAAAGACATTTAGGATCCGCGCCGAAAACGAGTCACCTTGGGGATTGTCTTGAAGGAGAGTCCTCGACGAACGGTTGACGCGAATGTCGAAAACCTGTCGGTCTCCAGACGTTGGAGGACGTGGTGGACGACGCTCTGCCCGCTTACTTCCCGCTGGCTTGGATCATATCCAAAAATCCACCGACGATCGCGTTTTCCGCGCAACCTGGCTTCAGCCGCGAGCCCAGCACCTGAAATGTATTCTCTCCGAACGAGGCATCGTCCGGGACATAGCCGGAGTTGGCTGCGCCATTCGCCAGCGTGACCATCGCGGTGTCCGCCAGTGGCGAGCGTTCCTTCAATCGTTGCTCGATCGGGGTGTAAACCTCCGCATTCACCGAAGCCAGCGCCACGTTTCCGATGCGCAGCACGCCCAGCCGCATGTTTACGGGGTCGCCGTCCTCGTAACTGCCGGGCGTGCCTTCGCGCGCGGTATCGAGCCGCTTGCGCCCCGGGCAAGTGACCGTGTTTTGCGCCGCCCAGATGCGCGGATTGGAATCCATGCGCGTGGTGTTGGTGAGCACGCGAATCACTTCCTCGCCCAGAAGCAGGCCTTCGGCGTCCATCACGCGTTCCAGATTGTCGCGAACTTGCGGGTCAATCGGCACCGAGGTGACTTTGCCATCGCGCAACGGCGCTTCCACTGGCTCACGCGTCATCACGTTGCCGGTGATCTTCACGCCGCTGCGCGAAGCCATGGCGTTGGTGCTGGCGCGGAGATAAAGCGGGTTCTGATCGCCAGAAGCATTCTGGGCGAACACTGCAACCACTTTGTCGCCGTAAGCCTGTTCGATATAGCGGGAGGCTGCCCCGGCAAAGTCCGCGCTGATGAACCCAGCAAGGAAGCCGTTCACCGGATGCATGGCGTAGGTGAAGTAGACCGCGATCAATTCGCCATCAGGTGCGGAGAATTTCACGACCGCCACCGTTTTATCGGATGGACCATTCAAGTTAGGTGCTTGCGTCCAGCGGTGCGTTTCTGGATCGATGTTGTCCCGGCTCACGTTCAGATAGGAAAATCCCGTCCCGAATCCGATGCTGGCGGGCTGCAACTTGGCCTTCGCCTGGCGCGCGGCATCCACGATCTGGGCTACGATGGGCGGCGGCGGTTGATTGGGGTCAACGGCTTGGAATCCTCCCTGAGCGCGCGGCCGGCCGCTTCCGAAAGGACTCGCGCCGGGTCCCCATCCACTGTGCGTGTGCGTGACCGACATCAAGATATTTTCCACGGGGCAATTCAACTCCGTGGAAATCTGCTTCGCTGCCGGCACCCATACCGCGTCATTCAGTCCGCCCTGATCCGCGCCGATTAAGGCTGCCCGGGTAATGCCATTGTCCAGCACGATTGCGCGTATGTAGAGCTTCTCGTGCGCATACTTGCCCGTCGGCGGGTTCGCCGGATCGGAGGCGGGTGTGATGTCCACGCGAGCGGTCCCCACGCGGAGAGTGTCCGCCTTCGCGGCACTGGCCGCGCAACAGCAGAACATCGCAAGCATCGCTGGCAAAATGACTTTTCGAGCTGTAAACATGGTGATGGAGGCTCCTGAGTCAACGGAATTGGTGTGGCGCGTTGACCTTTCACCTTAGCAAGCAGTCATACCAGACGCAACCGCGACTAGCAGCCTGGTGCCGGGTGCCCCGTACGCCGAATCTGCGTGTCAGTCTTGAGGTCGCCCGCTGAATGGACATTTCCTCCCTTCCTCTGCGTTCTCTGCGCCTCTGCGTTAGGTTCTCTTATTCCTCTGCCCGCTGAATCTCCCGCGCTATTCTCCTTGCCAGGTACTATAATCAGCCGGTCCGGTGAGCACTCTACTCTTTAGGCCAGCAGAGGAACCCGACATCCCCGCGATGGCGCGCATTCGCGCTGCCGACTGGGGCATCGAGGAGCTCTGGCGCGTGCGCATTTCGCGTTACCTGAACTACGAACACCATCCGCGGCAGGCGCTGGCCCCGCGCGCCATTTACGTCGCGGTGGATGATAATGTGGTTGTGGGCTTTATCGCCGGGCACCTCACGCGCCGCCACGGTTGCGAAGGGGAATTGCAGTGGATCAACGTGATTCCAGAGCGTCGCGGCAGCGGCGTTGCCGCGGAATTGCTCCGCCAGCTGGCGGCGTGGTTCGTCGCGCAAAACGCTTCCCGCATCTGTGTCGATGTGGAGCCGGAAAACACCGGGGCGCGGCGCTTCTACCTGCGGCACGGCGCGCAAGATCTGAACCCCAGTTGGTTGATCTGGAACGACATCCGCGTCGTCCTCGCCCGGCCCGATTCGCCGCAGAATCCCAAGTAGTGGCTGATCCGACCCCGCCGATTTTGTGCTGTTGTAGTGGCCAACCTTCAGGTTGGTTCTTGGGTTCTCATTATTTGTGCGGGAGGTCACAAATGTCGGCGCGCCGACAATATGATTAAGCATATAGTTAATCACATAGTACACACAGTAGAAGAAAACAAAAGGGTTATAGGCGAGCGCATGGGGTACCCCCTCCCCCTGTTTTGCGTAAGTGCGGGAATGATTGGACTTGCGGGCGAATGGGCCGTAAGTGCGGGAATAATTAGACTTAGTGGCCCTCCTGCGGCGGGCAAGCGAGTGGCTAGTGGCGAGTAAGAGAGCGGAGAAGAAAGATAAAAGCGGTGCAGGGTTTTTGTAGAGGCCGCCTGCGGAGGCGGGCGGGCATTGCTTCTTCTTGTTTGCGTGCAGGATCAAAAATGTCGGCGCGCCGACATTTTTGAATAATTCCCTGTAAAATCGAGGTTTTTGAGGAACAGATCTGCAGCTTGTGTAGGGAACGCCTTCCGAGGTGGTCCGCTCTTGCACCAACCGGTTGGAATCCCCGGTATTTGAAACAGGGACAGCGGCTACGGTTAGGGCGAACGAAATGCGAACACTTTCTGTACCCCCATCCCCCTGTTTTTGCGTATGTACGGGAATAATTGGACTTACGGGCGGCCTTCGCGTATGTACGGGAATGATTGGACTTAGGGGATTCTTCGGGGCGGATGAGGGGGTGGGGCGATCCGAAATGGCACAAGAGCGGCGTCCCCTCAGCATAGTGGATGCAGCTTAGCACATTATTTACCGTTTGTCTACTATTATTTAGTGGGTACTAGTTTCGAAACTGGTACGAGGAGGGTCGCTCGGAACTGTGTAGCGGTGGCCTAGAGGGAGACCATCGCCTAGAAGTAGCTAGGGCGATGAAAAAGCGAATATTTTCCTTGCGGCGAGGTCTTCGACGGTGTACTTTTTCCACAGGGTAGATCGCTGGAAGCTATTGCCGAGCAGTGGCGTGGGATACCATTTGCTGGACGGCTGGCAATGGACACGCTCACGCGTACAGAGCGCAGCAGGCGGATGGCGCTCGTTCGTAGCAAGGACACGAAACCGGAGCTCCTAGTCAGGAGAATAGCGCGTTCATGCGGACACAGATTCCGGCTGCACGTCTCTGACCTGCCTGGCAAGCCCGATCTCGTTTTTCCGAAGCTCAGAAAGGTCATCTTCGTGCATGGTTGTTTTTGGCATCGTCATCCGGGATGCGCGCTCGCGAGATTACCAAAATCTAGGCTCCGTTTTTGGATTCCGAAGTTGGCGGGAAATCGGCGGCGCGATTTGAAGAATGTCGCTCGTTTGCGCCGACAAGGCTGGGGAGTGAGCATTGTGTGGGAGTGTCAGCTCAAGGACCCCCCTGCTCTCGCGAAGAGGATGAAAAGATTCTTGGAGGGGAACAATGCAAAGCGTTGAGCTATACACGGGCGCGGGCGGACTCGCGCTTGGTATCAGCCGGGCAGGTTTTAAGCATTTAGCGGTCGTGGAACTTGACGAGGACTCGTGTCGCACAATCCAGGAAAACAAGAGGAGGAGAGTCGAGGAAGTTCATAGCTGGCCGCTATTCAACTGCGACGTGCGGCAATTTGATTTCGATTCGCTGCCCGAAGGGATTGAGTTACTGGCTGCGGGAGTTCCTTGCCAGCCCTTTTCCATCGGCGGCAAGCACAGGGGGCATTCGGATGAGCGAAACCTCTTTCCAGACACGGTTGACGTCGTTCGACGCCTAAAACCGCAGGCCGTGATCATTGAGAATGTACGCGGGCTACGCCGTCGTTCGTTTGCGAGATACTTCAGCTACATCGAGTTAATGCTGACGTACCCGGGAATATGCCGGAGAAGAGAAGAACACTGGATCGATCACCTCTCCAGACTGGAGCGATACCACACGAAGGGAAAGCACGACGGTCTCTACTACAGGGTTGTTCATCGCATTCTAAACGCGGCTGATTATGGGGTGCCGCAGAAACGTGAGCGACTCTTTATAGTGGCAATTCGTGCCGACTTGGGTGTTGAGTGGTCCTTCCCGTCGCCTACGCACTCACCAGACTCACTTCTCTGGGAACAATATCGGACAGGCGAGTATTGGGCCAGGCACAAGCTCCCGTTGAAGCGGAGGCCAGAGCTAAGTGCAGAATTGCGTGAACGCGTTGACAGGCTTCCAGAGCGTCTGATTCCGCCAGCACTCAAACCTTGGAGAACTGTGCGTGACGCCATAGGTGATCTACCGAGACCTGTACCCGAGCGCACCTTCGATGAGCCAGGGCTCACCCATTTTCAGATCAATGGGGCCAGATCTTATGTCGGCCACACAGGAAGTCCGCTTGATGAGCCTGCGAAAACGCTCAAGGCAGGAGTGCATGGGGTACCGGGCGGGGAAAATATGCTGGCGCTACCGGACGGTTCCGTTCGATACTTCACTATACGGGAAAGTGCCCGTCTGCAAACCTTTCCGGATTCGTTCGTGTTCCCGAATTCGTGGACCGAAAGCATGCGCCAAATCGGGAACGCCGTTCCAGTTCTGCTCGGTGAGGCCATCGCAGAAAAGCTCAAGGGCACTCTAACTCGCAACTAAGCCCCCATGCCTATGCCAGATGCGCCCTTCAATCCGTTGGACAAGCTGAATCTTGCCGAAAGCCTCGCAGAGGCAATGCTGAAGAGACCAGTTGGCCCCCTACCTCCCCAGGAGAAGTTCGAAGGTGCCGGTGTCTATGCCATCTATTATGTTGGCGGTTTTGAGCCGTATTCCCACATCGCTAAAAAGAACCAAGGGAAAGAACCCACTTCACCGATCTATGTTGGTAAGGCAGTGCCGCCCGGGGCAAGAAAGGGCGGGTTTGGGCTTGGAGTGGACCCGGGTAGCGCACTTTTCAAGAGGCTTAGGGAGCATGCAAAGTCGATCGAAGAAGTGGAAAACCTGGACCTCAAGGATTTTTCGTGTCGCTACCTCGCATGCGATGATATCTGGATACCTCTTGGGGAGGCTCTTCTAATTGAGCGATTCCAGCCCCCTTGGAATGTCCTCATCGAGGGCTTTGGCATTCACACACCAGGCAAGGGAAGGAAGAAACAAGTAAAATCTAAATGGGACACTTTGCATCCGGGCAGGAGTCTTGCAAAGGGACTTCCCGCCAATCCAATGACCAATGAAAAGATCAGAAGCCTGATCTCTGATTTCCTTGCCGGGAAGAAAGTTCCGGTCATTACGGCAGCAGCAGCCGTCGTTGAGGAAGAAGATGTGGAGGAAGAGGAGTGACTCCGATGGATGGACTGCGTTCGCGCGCACGGTTCCCTCATACCAAAGGTGTCCGGCGCTGCCTATTCAAATCGTTTATGGTCGCGAATTCGCTCGTAGCTGACAGCGAGGGATTGGCCGCCGTGCACATTGGCCGCGACGATTGGTTCCGAGTCAAGTTGACCAAAAACCAATTGCTGCTCGTCATCACTGTGATCAACTAAAAGCCACATCCATTCGCTGTCACCCGACATTTCATCGGTAACTTCGATCTTGACGTGGTCGCCCTTTAGATACCTTCCCATGAACTATTCCCCTCCCATATTACAGCGGAAATTAATCGCAATTGAAATGCCAAAGCAACCCAAGAGCGGCCTGCCTCAGAAGGCGGCTTCTACACGTGCGTGAGAGGCGAGGAAAAAGAACGAGGCGGTGCCCTCTCGAAGCACAGGAGACGCGAGTATTCCTTGGACCACGCTGCACAATTCGGCGAAGCCTTTCAGGCATCCTACGTAAGAACAGCCGGGGTTGCTGTTTTTGTGGAGATCGTCGATTATCACTAGGAGAAATGCCATGGCTATTGCCGCGATTCACCCGGGAGAACAACTGGCCGAAGAACTGGAAGCGCTCGGGATGAGCGCGGCGGAACTGGCGCGCAAGATGAACGTGCCCACCAATCGCGTGACGCAAATCTTGAATGGGACGCGGGCCATCACGGGGGATACGGCGCTGCGGTTGGCGCATTTCTTTGGCACGAGCGCACAGTTCTGGCTGAATCTGCAGACCCTTTACGACCTGAGGGTGGCCGAGGAGAAGGCCGGGAAGTCCATCAAGACGCTTCCCAAGCTGAAGCGGCGGGAGCCTGTGGCGGTGTGAGGGGGAATACGGCGACCAGTGAACGGCGACCAGCGACCGGGAAGAGTCGTCCAGGCCGGTTGAAATCACCCCGCGCGGAACATCGCCCCTCGAAGCTCAGGGCAGGCGGGGCAAGCCGGGAAGAGAAAGAGTTTGGGGAGCATTTGTTTTGGGGGCCGTTTGCGGCACGACTGAAGTCGTGCCCTGACGGAAGAGAGATTCCTCACTTCGCCCGCCTCCGGCGGGTTCGGAATGACGGAGGGGCAAACCCAAGACCCACCCTCACAAAACGAGGATGGGGCACCCAATGGGATTCTAGCTTGCCAATTCGGGGAGGGCATATTGTAGGCCCTGGACTACGCCGCGCAATTCGGCCAGGCCTTTGAGGCGGCCGACGTAGGAATAGCCGGGGTTGCTCTTTTTGTGGAAGTCGTCGTAGAGGAGGTGGCCATGATCGGGGCGCATGGGCATTTCGTGATCTTCGCGGTGGGCGCGGCGGCGGGCCAATTCTTCTTCGAGCAAGGCGCGGATTAAGCCGGGCATATCCGCATCGCCGTGGAGATGCTCGGCTTCATAAAAAGAATCATCGGCGACGCGAGTGACCTGGCGCAGATGCGCGAAATGGATGCGCGGAGCGAACTCGCGGATCATGGAGAGCAAATCGTTGTCGGCGCGAGCTCCATACGAGCCGACACAAAAGGTGAGGCCGTTCGCGGGCGTGTTGACGCCGGCAAGGAGCGCGCGGGCATCATCGGCGGTGGAAACTACGCGAGGGATGCCAAAGAGCGGCTGCGGCGGATCGTCGGGGTGAATCGCCAGGCGCACGCCTAGATCTTCGGCGACGGGCGCGACTTCCTGGAGGAAGGCGATTAGCGCGGAACGCAGGATGCTGTGCGTGACTCCGTTCCACTTGGCGAGCGCTTCGCGAAGGCCTTGGCGCGTGTAGGAGGTTTCGCCGCCGGGAAGTCCCCAGACGATGGCGCGCTCGAGTTCCAGGCGCTGGGCTTCGGACATGGCGTCGAAGCGGGCGCGAGCGGCTGCGACACGGTGCGGCGTGTAATCGCGCTCGGCGTTGGGGCGCTCGAGGAGGAAGATGTCGTAGGCGGCGAAATCCACGGCATCAAAGCGCAGCGCGAAGCCGGAGCTGGGCAAACGCCACTGGAGATCGGTGCGCGTCCAGTCCACGATCGGCATGAAGTTGTAGCAGACAACGCGAACGCCAGCTTTGGCGACGGCGGCGAGCGAATCCTTCCAGGCGGCGATGTATTCGCGGTACGACCCGGAGCGGAGCTGGATGGAGCTGTGAACCGGAATGCTTTCGACAACGGACCAGACGAGGCCCGCGGACTCGATTTCGGCTTTGCGCTTCAGGACTTCGTCGAGGGGCCAGGCTTCGCCGCCGTACATGTGGTGCAGCGCGGTGACAACGCCCGTTGCGCCCGCTTGCTTGATTTGCTGGAGCGTAATGGGATCTTGCGGACCGAACCATCGCCAGGTTTCTTTCATGCTCGTATCGTAATACATTCTGGTGCGGCATTCGCAGGGCCGAGGCCGATCACGGATGAGGGAGTAGGAGTTGAGGCGCGTTGCAATCCGTTTGTGATTCGCTACCATAGAAAGGCGAGGCGAGGGCTTGGGCGCCACTGAGACTGGAAAGGGAATACTGATGAAACGTGCATTTCTTGCCGCTCTTCTGGGCGCTGCCGTGTTGTTTGCCGGAGGCTGCAAGGCCAAGCCGGATGACAAAGAAGCGATTCGCACCGGAGTGATCAACTATCTGGCGTCGTTGAAGACGCTGAACGTGAGCGCGATGGATATCAACGTGACGCAAGCCACGGTGAATGGCAATCGGGCACAGGCGCAGGTGGAAATCCGGCTCAAGAATGGTCCGCCAGACGGCGCGAGCATGAAGCTGACCTACAATCTGGAAAAGCGCGGCGAGGAATGGGCGGTGGTGAAGAGTCAACCGGCGGGCGGAACGATGCAGCATCCCGCGCCGGGAGAAATGCCGGGCGGAATGCCTCTCGGGCATCCGAATGTGAATGGGGCGGCAGGACAGGCTCCGGCTGGGCATCCGGACTTTGATTCGATATTGAAGTCGGCACAGCCTCCAGCTTCGCAGGCGCAGGCTCCGCCCGCGGCGGGTGGGTCGAGTACGACGAAGCCGTGAGCGCGGACGGGGATATCAGGAAGCGGCGAGCAACGACCAGTGACCGGGAATCGGAAAATAGAAATTGGAATTTGGAAATTGGACGCGACGGCCTTCTCGCCACCTTACTTAGAACTTAAAACTCAAAACTTAGAACTCAAAATCTAAAACCAAGAACTTAAGACTTAAAACTTCTTACTGATTTTCATAATCCTGCAGGTCTTCCGGCGGAATTGCTACGCGTACGGCGTTCAGCACGGCTAACAGATCAATTACTTCTTGGCCGATTGCGCCCCAGATGGGCGGAAGGAAGCCGAATGCGGCGGCGATCATGCCGATAAAGCTTGCGGCCATTCCGCCGAGAGCGCTCTGCAGAGCGATGCGGCGCATGCGCTGGCCGATGTGCATCAGCTCATCGATCTTCCCCAGCGCGGTTTCCAGCACAACCGCGTCGGCCGCTTCCGTGGTGATGTCGTTCTGCGTGCCGAACGCCACGCCGACTGTCGCGGCCATCAGAGCGGGAGCGTCGTTGATGCCGTCGCCTACAAAGAGCGTGCGGGCTTTGGCGGTTTCCGCCTTCACGATGGCGACTTTCTCCTCAGGACTTGTTCCGGCGTGGATTTCCTTGATGCCAACGCTTTCCGCCAGGTACTTCACTTCCGACTCGCGATCGCCGGAGACCAGCATCACTTTAGCGACGCCGTGTTTTGGCTCGAGGTGCTGAATGAAGGAAGCGCTCTCCTTTCTGGGTGCATCGTGGAAGCGAATGGCCGCGGCGTATTTATCGTCAATGAAGATTAGGCATTCGAGACCGCTGGCGAGTTCCGGCAGAGGCAACGATTGCTCGCTCACCGCTTTGCGGCTAGTAATCTGAACGGAGCGCCCGCCGAGGGTGGCGAGCAAGCCGTGTCCGGGGCGCTCGCTAATGCGCTCCATGGAAAGGAGTGGGATTTGTTCCTGCCTGGCGGCGATGACGATGGCGCTGGAGAGCGGATGCTTGGAGTATTGCCCAGCACTCGCGGCGAGGCGGAGCACATCGGTGCGTTCGAAGCCCTCCGCGCAGAGCACTTCCGTCAGGTGCGGCCTGCCGTAGGTGAGCGTGCCGGTCTTGTCGAAGATGAGCGTGCGGCAATTCTCGATCTGCTCCAGGATCGCGGGATTCTTAATGATGATGGCGCGGCGCGCGGCCAGGGAAATTGCGCCGATGATGGCGGTGGGAATGGCCAGGAGTAGCGGGCAGGGCGTGGCGATCACAACGACAGCGAGGAAGCGCTGCGGTTGATGCGTGAGCAGAGCGGCTGCGGCGGCAACGGCGAGCGCCAGCGGCGTGTACCACGCACCGAGTTGATCGCCAAGGCGGCGAAGCTTGGGGCGCTGCTGCTCGGTCTGGTGCATCACCTGCATGATGCGGGCGTAACGCGAATCCTCCGCCAGCTTCTCCGCACGGATTATTAGGGCTTGATCGCCATTGATGGCGCCGGAAATCACCATCGAGCCGGGCGTCTTGGAGATTTCGTAGGGCTCGCCGGTGAGGTAAGCCTCGTCCATGATGCCCTGGCCTTCGAGGACGGTGCCGTCCACGGGGCAGATCTCGTGGGGGAGGACGGTAAGTTCGTCGCCGACGCGGATGTCGGCAAGGGCTACGTCCACGAGGCCGGCGGGTTCCTTGCGATGGGCGACGTTGGGCATGCGCCGCGCGAGGGCATCGAGCACCGAGGAAGCGCGCGCGGTGGCGAATTCCTCGAGGGCTTCACCGCCGGAAAGCATCAGCACCACGATGGTGGCGACAAGATACTCGCGCAGCGCCAGCGCGGTCAGGATGGAAACGCCGGCGAGAAGGTCGGAGCCGAATTCGCGGCGGACGAGTTTCCTCAGGAGTTCCCAGACGAGCGGGATGCCGCCGATCAGCAGGGCGACAAAAAGAGGAACGCTGGAGGGGAGAGCGGCGAAGTGCAGGGCGTACTTCAAGAGGACATGCAAAAGTATTGCAACAAGCGTGAGGGCGGCGATGTAGGTTTCTTTGGAGGGTACAAATCCCGGCTTTGCGGGAACTGCCATTGGCTTTACTTATTGCACAAGTATTGTTTGAAGTCAAAGATGCAACGGTTTTGCGACTGGGGGAAATGGACGGACTTGTGCCTAGTGCGCGCACTCATTCGGTCACGCCCAATATTGTTAGGCATCACAGGTACTGCTGGCATTCTGCCGGGCAAGGCAAATCGCCGCCAAGATGGCGGCGCTACACAGGAATGGTGTCACTATGATTTGCGAGTCGCATCAAATCGTCTTGTCTTTTGAGTAGCAGAGGGATTCGAGGTTGCAGTCGGAGCATTTGGGTTTGCGGGCGGCGCAGACGCGGCGGCCGTGCCAGATCAGTTGGTGGGAAAACTTGATCCATTTGTTTTGCGGGATTACGGCCATGAGGTCTTGCTCTACTTTTTTGGGATCTTCGTTGTGGGTCAGGTCCAGGCGCTCGGATAGCCGGAGCACGTGCGTGTCCACGACGATGCCGCTGGCGATTCCGTAGGCGGTGCCGAGGACTACGTTGGCGGTTTTGCGGGCGACGCCGGGTAGCGTGAGCATTTCTTCCATGGTGCGGGGAACCTGGCCGGCGAAATTTTCGACGATGGCTTTGCTTGCGCCCATGATGGATTTGGTTTTGTTGCGGAAGAAGCCGGTGGGGCGAATCTCTTTTTCGAGTTCGGCGGGATTGGCGTAGGCGAAATCTTCGGGCTTGGTATATTTCTTGTAGAGTTCCTGGGTGACCTTATTGACGCGGACGTCGGTGCACTGGGCGGAGAGAATCGTGGCGATGAGCAATTGAAAGGCGTTTTCGTGATTCAGTTCGCAGGTGGCGTTGGGGTAGGCCTCGTCGAGCTTGGCGAGGATGGCCGAGACACGCTGGGGATTGGTGCCGGCGGAGGCGTGTTTCATGGGAGCTTTTTTCGAAGGGACTTTCTTTGCGTGTTTTGGTGGTTGCTTCTTGGTTGCCTTCTTTTTGTTCGTCATTGAGACCTCTTTTCCAGATGGCTGATAAAAAGTACCTGACGAGCCCTCAGCGGCTAAAGCCGCGTGGATATTGCCGCCGTTACGGCACGGCTAAAGCCGTGCCCTGACGAGGCCGCTCCAGCTGAAGCCTTGTCCCAAAACGAGCCCGTTGCGGCTAAAGCCGTGCCCTGACGAGGCCGCTCCAGCTGAAGCCTTGTCCTAAAACGAGCCCGTTGCGGCTGAAGCCGTGCCCTGACGGGGCCCTTGATGAGATGATCCTTGCGCCCTTGATGAGATGATCTCTGCTTCTTGTCATTGAACTCTTATCCTACGATTCCAGGGCCTGGATCAAGTGGCGGAAGGCGGTGCCGCGGTGGCTGCGGGCATTTTTTTCGTGGGGGGGCAGTTCGGCAAAGCTTTTGCCCAGGGCCGGAAAATAAAAAACGGGATCGTAGCCAAATCCACCGGTACCTCGCGGGGCTTCGAGGATTTCGCCGTCCACCTTTCCGGAAACGACGGCGATGGCGCGGCCCAATTGCGCCACGGCAATCACGCAGACAAAGTATGCAGCGCGCTCCACGCCTTTTTTGCCACGCAAGGCCTCCAACAGTTTTGCGATCTTCTGATCGTTGGTGGCTCCCACTCCGGCATAGCGCGCCGAATGGACGCCAGGCTCGCCGCCTAACGCGGGCACGACCAAGCCGGAGTCATCGGAGAAGACCATGTGCGAACAAGTCCGTGAATAATAGAGCGCTTTGCCCGCGGCATTTTCGGCAAATGATTCGGCGGTTTCCGGGAATTCGGGCAACGACGCGTATTGCGGGAGGAGGTCCAGTTCCAGATTGGAGTGCGCGGCCGCGACGAGAGCGCGGAATTCCCGCAACTTCCCGGGATTGCCCGAAGCGAGATACAATTTTCGCGATGTTTCGAGCGGCGTCATCAACGCGTTCGTGCCATTTTCTCTCGAAAGGCTTGCTGAAGCAGCCCAAAACGCAAAAAGCAGATCCCTCGCTTCGCTCGGGATGACAAGTATGCTCGATGCCAAAGAAGCTCGAAGCCAAATCAGCCCCGTATGACAAGTATGCTCAATTCTGGAGAGTTCTGCTAGCAGTGCGAAGAGAACCAACGGTCATCGGCCGCGGCCGAGGAAATGTTCGGGCAGGACTTCGCGTTGCTCCTCGGCCAGGCGGCGGATTCCGGCGGCGCCCAGTGCAAGCAGATCCTGCATTTCGCCGCCGGTGAAGGGGCGTCCTTCGGCGGTGGCCTGAATCTCGACGAAATCTCCGCGTCCGGTCATGACCACGTTCATATCCACTTCCGCGCGCGCGTCTTCCTCGTAGCAGAGGTCCAGCAGCGCCTCATCATCCACGATGCCGACACTGATGGCGGCCACGGAATCGATCAGCGGCGAGCGCTTCAAAATTCCGGCTGCGACCATGCGCTCCATCGCTAGCGCCAGAGCCACGAACGCGCCGGTAATGGAGGCGGTGCGCGTGCCGCCATCAGCTTCGATCACATCGCAATCGAGCACGACGGTGCGTTCGCCGAGAGATTCGGTGTCTATCACCGCGCGCAGCGAGCGTCCAATGAGGCGCTGAATTTCCAGTGTGCGCCCGGTTTGCTTACCGCGGGCCGCTTCGCGCGGCGTGCGCTCTTCGGTGGCGCGCGGGAGCATGCCGTATTCGCTGGTGACCCAGCCTTTGCCGGAGCCTTTCAGGAAGCCGGGGACGCCGTCATCCACGGTGGCGGTACAGATGACGCGGGTTTTGCCGAGCTCGATCAAGACGCTGCCCTCGGCCTGGGAGATAAAGTCGGGAGTGATTTTCAGCGCGCGAATCTGGTCGGTGGTGCGTCCGTCAATTCTCATAAGGTATGCCCCTTTTTTGGGCGTCTATAATCTGTCCCATAAATGGTGCGAGTGTCCATTCTGTCGGACCTCAGGGGTTGAAACCCCTGAGGGTGAGGCCGTCTTTCGGCACGGCTGAAGCCGTGCCCTGACGGGCCGGACATGACGCAGCAGGGCCGTTTGGCCGCTCGCGTTCCCTCTACCCGCGGATGCTCACACGCTATGGTTTCACCGCTTTCTCGACGTTTTCCACGGCTTTTTGGATCGGAGCGGTGATCGCCGAAGCGGCAGAAGGAGCAGGTGCGGGCGTCGCTCCCTGCACCTTGGTGTTCACACGAAAGGTTTGCGTCAGATCGATGTGGCCCGCCAGAGTTTCCACTTCCTGGCCGTGAATGAGGATTTTGATGCGCTGCACCTGAGGCACATTGGCTTCGAGAGTGCGCGCGATGGAATCGATGGCCAACTGTTCGCTCTGGATTCCCGAAGGGATGGAAGTGCCCAGCGCTTCGGAGAAATCGGCAATGGCGGTACCATCCGGCAAAATATAAAACGCCAGAAGCGCGGCGTCGGGCGGCAAGGTGCGCGCTTCGGGATCAACAGGCCCCGCGAGCAAAGTGTTCAAGACTTCCTTGGCGCGCAGAACGGGATCGTCGGAGAGCGGCAGCTCCACGGTGACCGGCCTTAGCAGGCCATCGTCATTCCCCGAGCCCCAGAACATCTTCACTTTCACCTTTGGCTCGCTGCTTGCCGCGGGCGTGACCGGAAGCAGTTCGCGGCGCGCCTGCTCCGCGGTTTTTTCCGTGAGTTGTGCGGCATTGCGAACCTGGTGACGCAGCGCGGGGAAATACAGAGCGGCGGCAAAGACCGCAGCAAGGAGGCCACCGGCCAGCCAGACGCGTGATTGCGGGCTCATGGGTGAGTGGCTCCTGGCGTTGCCGATGGGACAGGCAGGACGTAGGAAGGTTTGAAGTCGACAATGCCATGGGCGATGGCTTCGGCGACACCGGGCACCATGCGATCCAGTTCCGCGCGTACCGGGACCGCTACACTGGAAATCTCCACCGCGATTGCGGGGGCGGCAGTGGTGCGCAATTGGCGCACCGGCGCGACCAGAGCGGTTTCGGGCGAGCCGCGGAATCGTTTCGCCAATTCCGCCTGGACGAAATCGCCGAGTTTATGACTGAGGCCAACGAATGGGCCTTGCGCGCGATCCCATGGGATAAGGCCGGTCGCATCATTCGAAGGCGGAATGTCGGGGACGACGTAAACGCGGGCGGTGCCAGCCACGCCGGTGGAGGCGATGTGAAGCGTCACGAATACGGCGCCGTGCTGGGCATTGGCGCGCGCGGAGCGGTCGTCGAAAGAAGGATTGTCGTTGCCCTCGCGGGTCATCACGACCTGGAAGCCCTGGGCCTCGAGGGCCTTTCGGACTTCGGCGGCGAAGACGAGCACGATTTCACTTTCGCGAATGCCTTCGGTGCCGCGCGCGCCGAGGTCGATGCCGCCGTGGGCGGGGTCAAGAACAACGGTGGTGAGACCTGCGCGGGGAACGTATTGCGCTTGCGGGGGCGTGATGGTTTGCGGTGCCGTAGTGGGAGGCGCAATGGTTGGAGTGGTGGGCTGCACTGCGGCGGGGTTCGTGGGAGTGCTTGGCGATTGCGGTGCGGTCTGGGTCGCTGCCATTGCCGCTACGGCGAGTCCTGCAGCGAGGAGCGCCAGCAGTAGAGTTGTCCGATACCTCACGCCATCTCTCACGAGGAGCAGAATACCAAATCTTGGGGCCTTCCTGTGGGCTGGGATTTTTTTTCACAGGAAAGAGGGATTGCGGGAGGAGATTGGAGGTTGTCTGGCTGTGTTGACATCCTTGCAGATGAGATGTCCAGACGCGAAAAGCAGATCCCTCACCCCGCCAAAACCGCGGGGATTCGGGATGACAACTGTGGGGGAACCGCGGGGATTCGGGATGACAACCACGCGGGGAGGGACTCTGGAAAAAGGATTAACAGAGCCACCTAGTGTCGAAAGTTGAGGAGGGATTTCTCCGCTCCGGGACGGCAAAAGGCGCCATCCCTACGGTCGAAATGACAGGTTTAGGGTAGTGAAATGACAAGGAATCGGTAGTGGAGTGAGTTGGCTCCAGCCTGGCGCAGAAAGAAAAATGCCCGGCTGCGGCGAACCGGGTGGTTTGAAGAAAATTACGGTTAAGCTTCAGGTGAGTGAGTAAAACTTAGCTCTCATGCTGCTTCGGCGGTCTCCAGAACTTCCCGGGAGTTGCGGGGCGACAAGACCTTGCGGGTAGCTAGGTACAACAGGAATCCGGCGGCCATGATGATGGCGCCGAAGGCCAGGCCATTGATGCCGAGGATGGTTTCGCTGCCGCTTTCGACCACCGCGAGGATGAGCAGCGCCAGCGGGAAGAGTCCGCAGCTGACCGCTCCCGCCATGCCGCCGGGGACGCGGAACTCGCGGCGGAGCTTTGGTTCGCGGATGCGGAGCACGACCAGCGTGACGAATTCCAGCATCAGCGCCGCGCCGTAAAGCATGATGTCCAGCGTCACCAAGCGCCTGAAGCCCAAACCGAGGCAGAGCGCCCAGCAGGTGGCCAGGACGATGATGGCTACCCAAGGCGTGTGGTTTTTGCGGGTGACCTTGCCGAAGAGCTTGGGCATCATGCCGTCGCGGGCCATGGCCAGCGGCAAGCGCGAGTAACTCATGACGAGGGCGTTGAACATGCCAAAGGCGCTCATCATGCCGCCGATGGTGACGGCGAAGCGCAGCCACTCGAAGCCGAGGATTCTGCCGCCCAATTGCCCGGCGACGGCGGCCCAGGAACCGTCTTCGTTGAAGGCCGAAGCGGGCGTGCCGGTGAAGTAGACGGCGACGAAGGGCAGGACGTAGGTCAGCGAGACGAGGATTACGGCGGCGATCATGGCCCGCGGATAGGTGCGCTGCGGCCGCTCGACTTCCTGGGCGATGGTGGAGGCGTTATCCCAGCCCATGTAATTCCACATGGCTACGAGTACGGCACCGAGCAAGCCGATGCTGACGCCTGCCGAAGCGGCGTGCGGCTCCGAGAAGGCTGCGGTCCTTGCCGGAGAGAGCAGCACAACCAGCCCGAAAGGCAGCGACAACAGAAAGAAGAGCCAGAGCGAGGTGATGCCGACCACGCGGATACCGGCGAGATTCAGCGCCGCGCACGTCACGACGACGAAGAGGCCCGCGTAGATGCCGCGATTGCCTTCGCCAAACCACGGGGACATCTGCTTCAGGTAAAACACGAAGAGCGTGGGGTAGATCGCCATATCGAAAATGCTCGCGGCCAGGCTCAGCCACGCTTCCTGGAAGCCCCAAAAATTGCCCAGACCCCGGCGCACCCAGGCATAATAGCCGCCTTCGGCAGGCATAGCGCTGGAGAGTTCACCGATCATGAATGCGGTGGGCAGGCACCAGATGACTGGAAGGAAGAGCAGAACGAGAATGCCACGGCCATAGCCCGCCCCGGAGATGATGGACTCCGTGCCATAGGTGCCCCCGGACACCATGAAGAAGGTGGCGGCTACGAGCGGCCAGAGAGTCATCTTGGCGATGGATTTTTTCGCAGAGGGAAGTGCTTGGGTGGGAATCCGTGCGGGGAGCGATATAGTGCTCAATTTTTTTCTCTCGTCCTCCTTAAAGGACGCTCACTCTCAGAGTTCGGAGCGAGGTCGCCATTTGCAGAATACATTCTCTGCACACACGCGCAAGAAAAAAATGCATGCGAAGCAAAAATTTTTTCAGGATGGCACCGTACTTTCGTACAGCTGGCGGGCTCCGGATGGCGCCGGAGACCGGAGCGAGGGCGGCTGGGCGAACTGGGCGTTACTGCTTCCGGCGGCTTTGCCGGGGCCGGGAAGGCGAATGTGTTAAAATCGCGGGTTTGCTTCGCACTTATTTTTTGTACTGGAGTCTTGAGCATGAAGCTTCGCCTGACAGTTTTGGTTTTGATGGTTGGCTTGGGAGGTTCTATTACCGGCGCGCAGCAGGTTGCGGCACCCCGGGCGTTGGGAGTGGACGATCTTTTCGGCTACCGGGAGGCGCACGACCCGCAAGTGGCGCCCGACGGGCAATTCGTGGCGTTCACCGAGACTTCCAGTTCGTTGAAGGAGGACAAGACGGAGACGCGCATTTACATGCTGCCCACGGCGGGTGGCGAAACCATCGCGCTGACGGCGGAAGGCGTGTCGTCCGATCATCCCCGATGGTCACCCGACGGCAAGTTTGTGGCGTTTCTCTCCGAGCGCGCGGGAGGGAAGACGCAGGTGTACCTGTTGAACCGGCTGGGCGGAGAAGCGCAGCGGCTGACCGAGACGATTCAGGATGTGGAAGGGTTTGAATGGGCACCGGACAGCAAGCGGCTCGTTCTGGTGCTGCGCGACCCTTCACCGGAGGAGTTGGAGGCGGCTGCGGAGAAAGGGAAAGACGCGGGGGAGGAGAAGGCGGCGGACAGCGGCAATAAGGCCAAGGCACAACGGCCTTGGGTGATTGACCGGCTGCTGTTTAAAGCCGATACGGTGGGTTATCTGGAACGGCGGCGCACGCATTTGTACGTCTTCGATATCGCTTCCAAAGCGCTCACGCAGGTGACTTCGGGCGACTTCGACGACTTCGAGCCGGCGTGGTCGCCGGACGGCAAGCTGCTGGCGTTCACCAGCAACCGGAGCAAGCCGGACCCGGACGCGACGTACAACCGGGATATCTGGGTGGTGGCTGCGGATAATAAGGATAAGGGAGAGCATCCCGTTCAGGTGACCACACATGCGGGAGAGAAGGACCACCCTTGCTGGTCGCCGGACGGAAAGTGGATCACCTACGTCACCTCTCTGGACCTGAAGCTGTTCTTCTACGACACGAAGCATGTTGCGATATCGCCTGCGGGGGGCGGGGAGGCCAAGGTGCTGACCCGCTCGTTAGATCGGTTTGCCACCGTGCCGCGCTTCGCCCCAGACGGCAAATCCATTTATTTCATTGCCGACGACGATGGCACGCAGAACCTCTGCCAGGTGAGCTTGGCCGACGGCAAGATCACGCGGCCCGTGGGCGGGCGACTGACGGTGGACAGTTACTCGTTTTCGAAGGACGGCACGCTTGCGGCGGCGATTTCCGTACCCGAGCAGCCTTACGAGGTCTATGGCTTGCCGGGCGGCAAGTTGACGAGGCTTTCACACTTGAATGATGCCTGGCTGGCGCAGTTCAAGATAGCCCATGCCGAATACGTCAGCTTCCAATCCAAGGACGGGACGACCGTGCACGGGTACCTTTATAAGCCGGTGGACTATGTGGCTGGGAAAAAGTACCCGGCGATCCTCCGGCCGCACGGGGGACCCGATGAAGAGTACGAGGCGGAATTCGACGAGAACGCGCAGCTCTACGCCGCGAACGGCTACGTAGTGCTGTTTCCCAATCCGAGAGGGTCGACGGGATATGGCGAGGAGTTTTGCAAGGCCATTTTTGCGGATTGGGGCAACAAGGACTTCCAGGACGACATGGCTATAGTCGATTACGCCATCGCGCAGGGGATTGCGGACCCGGACAAGCTGGGCGTCGGCGGGCACTCCTACGGCGGAATATCCACGGACTTCATCATTGCGCAGACGACGCGGTTTAAAGCTGCGGTGTCCTGGGCGGGAGCGGCGGAGTTCACCAGCCTGTGGGGGCACGACGAGTACGAGAGAGAGTATGTCTATGAACTGGGGTATCCGTGGGAAAACCGGGCCGGTTGGGACCGCGTCGCGCCGTTCTACAAGGTGAAGAACATCACCACGCCGACGCTGTTCCTGGGCGGGAACATTGACTGGAACGTGCCGATTTTGGGCGGGGAGCAGATGTACCAGTCACTGAAGGCGCTGGGGCGCGAAACGGAGCTGGTGGTTTACCCGGACGAATACCACGAGTTCAAGACGCCGTCGCATATTAAGGATATGAATGAACGGTGGCTGGCATGGTACGCGCACTACGTGAAGGCGGATGGAACACCGGCGCGGCCGGCGGAGAAGACTGTGGAAGCGAAGCCAGCAAAGATGGCCAATTGAGCGTTCAGCGGAGTGGCGGATCTGTGACCGTGGGGGGGCGGTCCTCCGTTGTAAAGCGAATCAGAGCGGTTTCATCGGTGTAGAAGCTTTTCTGGCCGAGAGCCATTTGTTTCACAGGCCGGGCAAAGAGGGTATACCGGCTGATCGGGGTGCCGGCCGGTGCTGATTCCGGCTTGTATTCAAACGTATATCCGTCCTTCGTTCCGCTTGCCAGCGTTTCGTCAATGTACTCTTTCCCTTCCGGGCCAAGCTCTTTCAGCGATGCGGCGTAGCCCTTGGCGGGTTCTGCAGCGTTGTACATTACCAAAGCCGTGTTGAGCGAGCGGATGCTTCCTACGGCCGCCCGCTCGTCTGCCTCGGCTTGCTGGAACGTTTCCTGATCTGAATTGCTTGACTGCTCCGCGCAGACTGCCATGCCTTCCTGGAATTTGTTGGTCACCCAGAAGAGATCGAAGGGCCGCACTTGGGCTTGAAACGCATGCGCCTTTACCGCCGGATCATTGTTGGCCATGGTTTGGGCTTCTTCCGGCGAGGCCGCTTCAAAAACAATCATTGCGGCATTGTCCCAATAGTCGCCGCCCATGGCTCCGGCCACGATGGCCCGGCCCTGCTTCAGGTTTTTGGTCCAATAGTCGGAATGCCCTTCGAGCGCTTTGTTGGCCTCGGGGTCGTCTGGCCATTTGCCGGTCTCTTTCCATCTCGCGTACAGGTCCCCGCGCAGGCGCAGCAACATTACATAGGCGGAAATTTTCTGCTTGTTTGCCTTCCCGACGCAATTCTCGGCTGGCGCTTCGGATGGCGCTGGAGTTTGCGCGCGGCTCATCGGCAGAATGCCAAAGGCCATGCACAGTAAGAGACCGCAAAGCGGGAGATTTCGAGACATCGCACCCCTCCTTGCTTACGCATCTTGCAGCACAGTCCTTTCAAATACAACCGTGGGCATATTGAAGAGCAGGATTTTGCTAGAACTTGTCTGATTCTGTTGACATCCTTGCAATCGGATTGAAATTGCAGAACTGCCGCACCTACGGCGCTTGACGTTCCGTGCGCTTGCGACCCAGCGCTTACGCGCTGGGCTAACTTGTGCCGCGCCTCTGGCGCTTGGTGGGAAAGAGAGAGGAAGATTGTGGGCTCCGTTTGATTTTCATTAGGATTTCAACCGGGCCCGATGACCCCCAGCTGCATCCTGATTAAAACGCTTCGAAATTGCACTTCCGTTTGCTGTCGCGGAATGCAAGCGGTATGCTGCAATGTTTTGCGGGGGATGCGATGCGCTTGCAAATGGGAACGAGAGGCTTGCTCGTGTTGTTGCTGACTGGTTTGGCGGGGTTCACAGCACGTTCGCAGCAGTATGATCCAAAATTGTTTGGGGAGATGCGCTGGCGCTGCATCGGGCCGTTCCGCGGCGGGCGCACCGTGGCGATCAGTGGCGTGCCGCACCAGCCCAACGTGTACTACATGGCAGCGGTGAACGGCGGTGTGTGGAAGACGAACGATTTTGGCAATACTTGGTTCCCGATCTTTGACGACCAGCCCTCGGGGTCCGTCGGGGCGCTGGCTGTGGCGCCTTCCAATCCGGACATTCTTTATGTGGGGAGCGGGGAGGGATTGCAGCGGCCGGACCTTGCGGTGGGCGACGGCATCTACAAATCCACCGATGCGGGAAGGACGTGGACGCACCTGGGATTGCGCGACGCCCAGCAGATTACGGCGATCGTGGTCGATCCGAAGAATCCCGACCGTGTGTTCGTGGCGGCGGAGGGCCATCCTTATGGGCCGAATACCGAGCGCGGTGTTTTTCGTTCGCTGGATGGCGGGAAGAACTTCGAGAAGGTCCTTTATAAGGATGAGAATACTGGGGCGGCGGACCTGGTGATGGACCCTGCTGATCCGCAGGTGCTGTATGCGGCGTTGTGGGCCGCGCGCGTGGCGCCATGGGAAGTGCGCGGGGGGGAGTCGTTCGTGATTCCCGGGAGCGGGCTGTACAAGTCCACTGACGGTGGAACGAAGTGGCAGCCACTTACGAAGGGTTTGCCGACGGGTGAGGACGGCCTGGCACGCATCGGGATTGCGATCGCACCCAGCGAGCCTAAGCGCGTGTACCTCACCGTTGAATCGAAGAACAAGGGCGCGGGCATTTATCGCTCGGACGACGCGGGGGAGAGTTTCGCGCTGGTGAATTCCGATCATCGCATCGGCGGGCGCGGGCCGGGCGCGATGGGCATCGCCGTTGCGCCGGACAATCCGGACGTGATTTATGTGGCGAATACCACGAGCTGGAAATCCACGGATGGCGGGAAGACGTTTTTCGGATTTAAGGGAGCGCCGGGCGGAGACGATTACCAACGCATCTGGATCAGCACCGAGAATCCACAGATTATCGTGCTGAGCGCCGATCAGGGAGCGGCCATCAGCGTGAACGGTGGCGCAACCTGGAGCAGTTGGTACAACCAGCCGACGGCGCAGTTTTATGACGTGACCACGGACAATCGCTTTCCTTACTGGGTCTACGGCGGGCAACAGGAAAGCGGAAGCGTGGCCACAAAGAGCCGAAGTGATTACGGCGAGATCTCGTTTCGCGACTGGAGCCTCCCCGGCGTCTTTGAATATGGAAGAATCGCCGTGGATCCCACTGACGCGAATGTGGTGTACGGCGGAAAGGTGACGCGCACCGTGCAGGATATCGGTGAGGTGGCGGATGTTGCGCCGGAGCCCATACGGCGCGGCGAATATCGTTACAACCGCACGCTGCCCCTGGTGTTTTCGCCGCTCGATCCCAGGACGCTGTACTTTGGCGCGAACGTGCTATTCAAGACCAGCGATCAGGGGCGGAGTTGGTCCATCATCAGCCCGGATTTGACGCGCGAATCGTACGAGATGCCGGCGAACCTGGGCGCGTTCAGCGCGGGCGATCCGGAAAAGGGCAAGCATCGCGGGACGATTTATGCGCTTGCGCCTTCCTTCAAGGAGCCGGACACGATCTGGGCGGGGACTGACGATGGCCTGATTCAATTAACACGCGACGGGGGCAAGACCTGGAAAAATATCACGCCGCCGCAACTGAAGCCGTGGAGCAAAGTTGCCAACTTGGAGGCTTCGCATTTCGATGCGGGCACGGCGTATGCGGCGATCAACAGCTTTCGCCTGGACGATTTGCGGCCGCACATTTACCGCACGCGCGATTTTGGCGCGACGTGGCAGGAGATCACCGCGAGCATGGCAGAGAATGCGCCATCCAATGTTGTGCGCGAAGATCCGGCGAGGAAAGGATTGCTGTTTGCGGGAACGGAAACGTGCGTCTACGTGTCTTTCAATGACGGCGATTCCTGGCAGTTGCTGCAGTTGAATCTGCCGCACACTTCCATGCGCGACCTGACGATTCATGGCGACGATCTGGTGGTGGGCACGCATGGCCGGTCGTTCTGGATCCTGGATGACATCACGCCGCTGCGCCAATTGAGCGATGAGGTGGCCAGATCTCCCGTGTATTTGTTTGCGCCGCAGGAAGCCATCCGCTGGCGCTGGAATCGCAATCCCGATACGCCGCTGCCACCGGAAGTGCCGGCAGGGAAGAACCCGCCCGATGGCGCGATCATTGATTATTTTCTGGGAAACACTGCCAAGAACTTAGTGACGCTGGAAATTGTGGATGATGGGGGGAATCTTGTGCGGCGGTATTCAAGCTCCGATCAGCCGGATTCCATCGAGAAACTCGCCGCGGAGCATCCCATCCCGATGTACTGGGTGCGGCCGACGCAAATACTTTCCGGCGCGGTGGGGATGCACCGGTTCGTGTGGAACCTGCACCGCACTCCGCCAAAAGCGCTGGAGTATGAATTTCCCATATCCGCGATCCTGCGCGACACGCCGAAATATCCGCTGGGGGCGTGGGTGCTGCCGGGGAATTACACAGTGAAACTCACCGTGGACGGCAGGAGCTACACGCGAGCGCTGACGGTGAAGATGGACCCGCGCCTCAAGACTTCGCTGGAGGACTTGCGCAAACAATACGCCATGCAACTTGGCGCGTCACAAGGGATGGATGAGAGTTACGAGGCGCTCGAACAGGTCATGTCCGTCCGCGAGCAACTGAAAGAAATTGCGCCGAAGGTGGAAGGGAAGCCCAAGGACAAGGCGCGGTTGACGGAGGCGATTTCTGCGTTGGACAAGGAGTGCGCGGAGCTGGAAGGAGCGACGCAGCGGTCGTTCTTTGGCGTGCCGCCCAGCGGGAAGCAGCCGGAAAACTTTTCGACGCTGAATCAGCATTATTCCGCGATTCTGGCAGTCGCCGACAGCGCGGACGCCGCACCAACCTCGCAGGCAATGGCTGCCGACCTGGAATTGAACGAGCAGGCGAGCGAGTTGCACAAGCGCTGGAGCGGGTTATGCGAACGGGAGATTGCTGATTTGAATAGGAATTTGAAGAAGGCGGGGTTGCCGGCTGTGGATGTGAAGAAGCCGCTGGGGGAGGAGTTGGGCGGGGCTGCGGAGGGGGATGACGAGCCGTAGGGGGCTGGATAGAAGAGGGAGTTTGCACCGGATTTTGAAGTTGAGGAGGGATTTCATCGCACAGAAAAAGTGCGATGGAAAACCGTCTCTCCACTCCGGGACGGCAAAAAGCACCGTCCCTCCGGTCCCTTCGACTTCGCTCAGGGCGGGCGAAATGACAGGTCTTGGTTAGTGAATCATCTGGGAAAAAGCAGGTTCCTCATCCCGTTCAAAAGGCGAACGGGGTTCGGAATGACAATTTAGCGGTGTTTGCCGCAGAAGGTTATTGCAGGTACTTGTGGAAGAAGGTGGAGATGCGCTGGGCGGCGTCGGCGGCTGCTTCGGGGCGATAGCCCTGTTTGTTGTTGGGATTCTCGAACGCGTGGCCAGCGCCATCGTAAATCTTGATGTCGGTGAACTTGCCGGCGGCTTTCATGGCAGCTTCAAAGGCGCGCACATCGGTTGGGGGTATACCCTTGTCATCGGCGCCGAAGTTTCCCTCCACCGGCGCATGAATCTTCGCGATGATGGAGGGATCAGTGGGCAGCGAACCATAATTCACCACACATGCCGCGAGCTTCGGCTGGTCCTCGGCCAGCTTGATGGACCAACCGCCACCCATGCACCAGCCTAGCGAGCCGATTTTCGCGGAGTTCACATCGGGGCGTGAGGAGAGATAGGTAAACGCGGCTTCCAGGTCGCGGAGGCCGCGATCATCAGGGAGGCCGCGGCTGAGGATGTGCGCATCATCGGGAGTCGTGGCCACTTTGCCGCGATAGAGATCCACAGCGAGGGCGACGTAACCTTGCTCCGCATATTTGTGGGCTTGCTCCTTCACCCAGTCGTTGAGTCCCCACCATTCGTGAATCACGATGATGGCGGGATGCTTGCCGCCACTGTCGGGCAAGGCCAGGTAGCCGTTGACGGTTTCGCTGCCGCTTGGGTAGGTGACGGTTTCGGTTTTCACGGAGCCAGCATACAGGACGAGACTCAGGGCAAAAATGGTCAACGTCAGAACCGGAAGGAAGAGTTTGCGATTCATGGAGCACCCCCGAAAGGAAAAGGCTCCGAAACTTTAGCGCAATTCGGAGCCGGAAGCCAAGATGTATGGGAAGAGAGGTGATGCGCGCCTGTCGAGATTACTTTTGGAGTTCGGTGAGGGCGGCGAGGACGTCGTCACTGTGCGTTTTCACGTCCACTTCCATCCAGACTTTGCGTACGGTGCCGCTGGGGTCGATCAGGAAGGTGTGACGCGCGGAAAGCTTGGCGACGGCGAGGTTCATGATGGAATCGTACTTCTCGGAGACTTCCTTTTTGGTGTCGGCGAGCAGCTTGAAGTTCAGCCCTTCCTTGGCGCAGAACTCCTGGTGAGACTTTTCGTCCTGGACGCTGACGCCGAGGATGACGGCGTTTTTGGCGTCGTACTTGGCCAGATCGCGCTGGAAATTGTGAGCTTCGATGGTGCAGCCGGTGGTCATGTCCTTGGGATAAAAGTACAGCACCACCCACTTGCCTTTGAAATCGTGCAGGCTGACGGGCTTGCCCTCCTGATTATTGAGAGTGAAGTCTGGCGCAGCGGAACCTACCGTGGGTGCATTGTCTCCAGCGCGGGCAGTGAAACTCCAGATGGCGAAGATGGCAATCACGGCCACGATGGCGCTCACGATGATGTACATGCTTTCTTTCCTCATGAATCCCCCCAGAAGTTAGCAGATTTCCCCTTGGATGGTCACGGGAATGGGATGCGCGGGGGAGGATTATGGCTACAGCAAAGATTGGCGGGCGGCGGGGAAACCCAAGTGAAGAGAGAAGAGGGATTCATCGCTCCGCAGACTGCGCTCTGAATTACGGGGTTGGTAATCTTACAGCAAGCTGAATCTTCGGGGTTGCGGGGGAAGCCGTGACCTCCTGGACGCAATTCACATTCGCAAAATGGCTTAGATTACTTCTTGGGCTCTGGGGAGAGGTTCGCTGGCGGGGTGATTGGTTTTTCAAAGCGTTTGGCTTCGGGACTGCGAGAACTCCAATCCGGGGGAGGAAAGGAGACGTGCCAGAAGCGCGCGCTGGGCTGGGAGAATTCAATGCCGATTTCGGGTTCGTCGTGCTGGCCAGGGTTGATGTCTTTCACGATGCTCGCCAGTGATTCGCCCGTGGCTACGTTGGTGATGTTCAGAACTTGACCAACAATGACCCGTTCGCGAAGGAGGAGCAGGGCGCCGTGGGCGTTGACCACCAGGGTCCGGGTGCGTTCATTGAAAGAGGAACCGTTTTCGCGCTTGCCGGAGACAATCACAGGGACGGAGAGGAGGACGCGCTGGCTGCGGCGCTGATTGGCTACGGTTCCGGGACGGGCATTGTGGGCGAGGACGGTCAAGAGCTTCTCCTGCGGGTAAATGCTTGCATGAGGAGAGCCACTGGAGCGGGGACTTTCTAGTGCGATGCTAGAGGGGCCAAAGATAAGCAAATTCTGAGACATGGTTCGCCGGCTGCTTCCGGCCGATGTGCCATTGGCGGGAATACGCTGCATTCAGGGGAGCAGCGCGGTAGTTGAGGCGGATTGAATCGGCATTTTCATCGCAGGACACAGCACGTTTGGAAGACAAGCGGAAAAGAATGAAGTTGGCGAGGCACGAAAAGCGAGATTAGAGCGAGGGGGACTGCGTGGAATTGGTACAGGCTGTGCCATTCGGGACAGTTCATCGAGCAGCTTCCGTATTCTGCAAAATGGTGGTCAACCACCCTCGACCGCGAGCAGGCGCGCTATACTGGAGTCCGCGCCGCTCTCCGCGCTGAGTTTTGTTCCAGTAACCAGTTTCCAAAGAACACCGCAGAAGGGAATGGATTTCTCTTACTTTCGTTTAACCAGCGAGCCGGGCCTCACCATCCTGGTGGCGCTGCTAGTTTGCATAGTGGTGTTGGTGTGGCCAAAGGGATCGGAGCGGCTGTGGGAGGCGGTGGAAAGGCTGTTTGGCCGGTTTGCTGCGCATAAGTTTACTGCGGTGGTGGCGACGTTTTTGGGGGTTCTGGCGGTGCGCCTGGCGTTGCTTTCACTGATGCAGGCTCCAACTCCCAGCATTCATGATGAATTCAGTTACCTGCTTTTAGGGGATACGCTGGCGCACGGACGTTTGGCTAATCCGCCTCATCCGATGTGGCGCAGCTTTGAGACGTTCCACGTTTTGTGGTGGCCTACTTATGCTTCCAAGTATCCGCCAGCACAAGGGGCGGTGCTCGCGTTTGGGCAATTGCTGGGGCACCCCTGGATAGGTGTGTTGCTGAGCGCCGCCGCGATGTGCGCCGCGATCGTGTGGATGCTGCAAGCGTGGATGCCTGCCCGATGGGCATTGCTCGCGGGCGGATTGGCGGCGATCAAGCTTTGCGTCGTTTGTTATTGGATTAACAGCTATTGGGGTGGCGCGGTTGCGGCTATCGGGGGGGCACTGGCTCTTGGTGCGCTGGGGCGCATGGTGCGACGCCCGGCGCGGTGGCACGGCGTGTTGCTTGGGCTTGGCGTCGGCATTCTTGCCAACAGCCGGCCGTACGAAGGATTGATTTTTTGCATCCCTGTAGCGTTCTTGCTGGTGCGTTGGGTGTTTGGAAAAACAAAGTATGGTCCGTGCTGGCCGCAGCCGGCGCGGCGTGTTTTGCTGCCCGTGGGCTTGATCCTGGTGGCGACGGTTCTCTTTATGGGTTATTACAACTGGCGGGTGACCGGCAACCCATTTTTGCCGCCGCTTGTGGAGGCCGCGCGCACGTACGACACGCCGGCCAATTTCATCTGGCAGAAGCCCGCGCCAATGATTCACTACAACAATCCGGAGATGGAAGTGTTCTACAACGAATACGGGCGTGACAATTACATGCGCACGTGGGGCACGTTGATAAGTATGCTCGAACTAAAGCTGTACCGGTTCGGCGTGGTTTTCACGTGGCCAGGACTGTTGCTGGTTTTGCCCGGGCTGGTCCTTTTGTACCGCGACAGGCGATGGCGCTTCCTACTTGTCGTTTTGCTCGCGGTGGTGCTGGCATTTTTCGTTACCACCTGGCCGAATCCACACTACATCGCGCCGGTCACCTGCATTCACTTCGGAGTTGTGGTGCAGGGGATGCGGCATCTGCGGCGCATGTCGTTGTGGAAGAGGCCTGTCGGCTTAGCGCTTTCGCGGGCCATCGTTCTGCTGTTGGTTATTGATGTTGGGCAATTCGCGGCCACCGGCTACGGCGATCCGATGGGCTGGGGCGGGGGTGGATTGTGGGAGCGCGTGCAGATTCAGCGCCAACTTAACGCGAAGCCCGGAAAACATCTGGTGATCGTCAGCTACAGCGATACGCACAGCGTTCATGATGAGTGGGTTTACAACGGAGCGGACATTGACGGGTCGAAGGTGGTCTGGGCGCGCGATCTTGGCCCTGAGGTGAACGCGAAGTTGGTGGAGTACTTCAAGGACCGTACGGCATGGGTGGCACAGGAAGGCCCGGAGAGCGCACAACTGACGCCTTATTCGGCGGATTCGCCTTAGCACGCTGGGGGCTGCGCATTAGCTGAAGAATCTAGAATGAACTTGGAATCCGAAGTTGAGGAGGGATTCCTCCGCTTCGGGACGGCAAAAAGCGCCATCCCTCCGGTCGGAATGACAAGGCTCTGGTATTGAATGATATAGGGAAAAGCAGGTCCCTCACCCCATTCAAAAGGCGAACGGGGTTCGGAATGACAATTTATTAGCTTTGCCGCAGAGGGATGAAGTCCCAGAAGAGACGCATAAGCCGGAGCGAGCGTTGCGGCCCGCTCCGGCGTGGCGTTTTCTGAGTTAGCGAATTACCAGCCCGTGCGGTATTGCCGCTTGAGGAAGTCGTTGGCTTGCGGCACGTTGGTGATGCGCATGTTCGCGGCGTCGTACTCGAGCTTCTTTCCGGCGCGCAGCGATACAACGCCCAGCAACATCGTCTCCGTGAGCTTTGCGGCATAGGAGAACGGGCAGGACGATTCCGTCTTGCCCTTGGCCGCGTCTACCCAATTCATCTCGTGATGCTCGTCCTTGATCCGCACCAGCTTCTGCGGAGGTTTGCCCGCGGAATCCTGCAGCGACTTGGGCAGGAGACGCGGATTGGCGCCGTAAGTGTCGTGCATGAGCTTGCCCTTGGAACCAATCAGAAGGGCGCCGCCTTCCTTCTTCAGGTCTTCGTCGCCGATCTCGACTGGCTTGGCAGGCATCAGGCCGCCGTCATACCAAGTGAGTTTTACTGGAGGCATGCCCTCGCGCGCTGCGAATTCGTAGAAAGTCATCGAAGCGGTCGGGTACGAAGCGCCGTTGAAGGGCGAGGAGACCGTCTCGATGGTGGTGGGCAGGCCCAATTTCAGACTCCACATGGTGACGTCGAGCAAGTGAGCGCCCATGTCGCCGATAGCGCCGCAGCCCCAATCGGTCCAACCGCGCCAGTTGAACGGGTGATAGACGGGGTGATAGGGGATGACGGGCCCGACGCCAAGGAAGAGATCCCAGGAAAGCGTGCTGGGAATGGAATAGGTGCCCATGGCGTTAGCAAGGCGCGCGTCCACTCCGGACTTGTCCCACCCCATCTTTGCGAGAGCGTCCATGGTAGCTAGTTGTGGACGGGGAACGCCCTGCGGCCAGTAGCCTACGGGGCGATCGGTCCAGACGTGGACTTCACGAACTTCACCAATTGCGCCAGCCCAAACGTATTCGACCGCGGTGCGGGCGGCATCCAGCGAGTGACCCTGGTTGCCCATCTGCGTGGCCACCTTGGTCTCCGCGGCACGCTTGGAGAGTTGGCGCGCTTCATCCACGGACCAGCAGAGCGGCTTCTGCACGTACACATGCTTGTGCAGATCCATAGCGGCAAGAGCGATGGGCGTGTGCATGTGATCCGGAGTGGCGACGACGACGGCGTCGAGGTCCTTCTGCTGTTCCAACATTTTGCGGTAGTCGTCGTAGCGCTTGGCCTTGGGCACCAGGTCGTTCTTGAGGTGGAGGATGGCGTCCAGCCGGCCTTTGGCTTTAGCGGCTTCCTCCGGGGTCATGGTGGCGCCGGTTTCGCCGGGGTGATCAATATGACCCTTCAAATTCGAAGCATCCGTGTCCAGCCGTGCGAGATTCTTGTCCGTGTAATCCCAATCCACGTCGCAGAGCGCCACGACGTTCTGGCTGGCCAGATTAATCAAATTGCTGCGGCCCATGCCGCCTACGCCGACGCAAGCGATATTCAGCAAGTCGCTTGGGGGAGTGAAACCGCGACCCAGCACGTGCCTGGGCAAAATCGTGAATGCGGCACCGGCCACGGCCGCTTTCTCGATAAAGCTGCGCCGGGTCATTTCGTTCTTTTCGTCTTTCATCGCTGGCAAATCGTTCTTCTCAGTCATTCGCGCCTCCGTTGGCACAACCGGGCATTATGCCGCGTTGCGGATAACATTGCGACAGTAAAGTTCGAGGATGGAATTGTTTCGGGCTGCCCAAAAGTCGAGGTCTAGGAGGAGGGCTGGACTGGGGGGCGGAAGAGAGAGGGGACGAAATCGAGGTCGGAGGCTTCGCCGACGGCGAGGCGGATTTGGGACTGCATGACGTCTGGAGGGACGGGATTCTGGTACTCGCGCAGGGAGGAGAGGAGGACTTGATCGAGTGGCTGATTGCTTGTGCGGACTTTGCGATAGATTTTGACAGCCAGGGCTTCGGCTGCGCCCGGCGTGAGGAGTAAGGGCGTGAAGGCTTCCAGGCTGGTAAAACTGTCTGCGGGAAGAGCGATGCCGCGTTTCTTAAGGAGCATCTGAAGGAGATCGAAGCTCTCGCGTTTGGTGCACGTGGGAAAGATGGGAATCTTGACATCCACACGGCCGGGGCGCTTGAGATCCACTTCGATGAGATCCGGGCGGCTGGAGGCTAACACCCAAATGATGCTTCCGCGGTTCGAACTGCTGCCCATCTCCTCCGCCAGCATGGAATAGATGCGCCCGCTGATTCCAGAATCGCCGGTGGAAGAATCGCGGCGGCCCAGCGTCTGATCGGCTTCGTCGATGAAGACGTAACAGCGGCCGAGGGCGTGGATTAGGCGGAAGATTTTTTCGAGATTTCCTTCGCTGCTGCCGACCCATTTGTCCCGGAAATTTTTCATTTTGACGACCGGCACCTTGGCTTCGCCCGCGAGGCATTCGACCAGGTAGGTCTTGCCGGTACCGACGGGCCCGCAGACCAGGTAGCCTTTGGGGAGAGCGTCCGTATCGTTTTTGCGCCAGAGTTCGATATCCTGACGCAGCCAGGTTTTGATGGAGTCGAGGCCATAGACATCATTTAAAGTGCGCTTGGTTTCGAGGAATTCGATCAAGCCGTTGGTATCGTTTTCGACGAGCTCCTTTTTGATTGCGGCGAGATCGCCAGCGACCAGCGGCTCTTTGCGGTGCTGCTTGGTTTTCACCACACTTTCCAGGGCGCTGAGAGTGGTTCCCGCAAGCTGGGCCGCCGCGTTGGGAATGTCCTTTCCGATCTCGGACATCGCGGTGGCATAGCCCGCGGAGAGCAGCTGGAGCGCTTCGGTGATTTGCGGCACAGTGGGCAAATCAATCTTGATTCGGGCAGCGCGCGGATTGTTGACGATGAGCGGATGAAGGTCGTTGAGATTTTCCGTGAGGAGAAATGTTGCCAGGGCGTGGCCGGCGAGAAGGGAATCGTTGGCCCAATCGCGGATGAGCGAGGCCAGCGCGTTCAGGTTGTAATCGAGGCCGCCGGGGACGGGAGGGACGAGCAGGTCCGCGTTCTTAATGATGCAACCGACCTGCACGGTGGGCTGATTGAGCCGCGTCAGATTCGCGCAATAGCGGAAATAACGCGTCAGGTTCTCAACGGCCGGGCGCGGGGCTTTCCAGTCTTTCTGGCTTTCCTGAAAAGCGGGCCACTTGGAGAATTGCTCCGCACCCTTTTCGATGCGAATGCCGTTGCCTAGATCGTAGCTCAGGACGACATCGAAGCGGGTGAGAAGTCCGGCAAGGAGAAAATCGGAGAGCGCACCGAGGCGAGGACCATTTGCGGCGTGCAACAATACGGAATCGCCGATGTTGCCGAATAGCAGGAACTGATTGGCCGCGTTGGATTCATACTGCTCGACGAGCGACTGGGCCCAGCCGGGCAGATTTTGCGCGGGAACGGGCGAAGCAAGGGGCGGAATCGTGGTGGGAGTTCCGCTCATGTGGTTCCGCTTACCGCTGTTTTTCCGGGAGTACGCGGCTGGCCATAGTCGCGATCAAGATCGGCAACGGCGGATTCCGCTTCGCCAAAGAGCCCGCCGCCGACCAAATCGCTGGCGAGTTGCAGGTCGGTGGAAATGGTTTGCGGTTTGCCTTGCATGGCGGCATTGTCCAGGATGAGGTCGACTTGTGATTCGACGCGGGTGAGGTCGCTCTCCACCTCTTCGAGGGATTGTCCGCGGCGCTGAAGACTGGCCAGACGGCGCTTCAGGATATCCAGCGTGGCGGTTTTGGATTGGCGCAGGGCGGGAGTTTCCTGGGAGTCCTGAAGATCCTTTTCAATGGAAGCAATCTTGCGCTGGAGAGTTGCGGGAGTGTCGTCGGTGCCGGCAGTCATCAGATGGAAGCGGGCGATGAGAAGTTTGGTATAGACCCACTTGAGGTTGTCGAGGGCGTCGCGGTTGGTATCGATGAGGAACTCTTCAGCCTGAGCATTGCGATAGACGTCGAGAACCTTGGCGCACTTGCTGTCGAGCGCGGCAATACGTTTGCGATCTTCCGGGGGAAGTGTCTGAACGAGCGCGGCGCGTTTTTCCTGGGAATCGCCGCTGCTCAACTGGCGCTGCGTGGCATCCACATAATTCTGAAAACGTTTATTGAATGCCAGAGTGGGCAAGATGGCGGCTTCCGCGGCGAGTCCGAGGAGCCAGAAAGCGGGATGGCCGAAACCAAGGATGAAGAAAGCCGTACTGGCGAGGGCGTTCACGGGCACGCGCCCCAGCGGGGGAATGTCCGCTCCAACCAAGAAGGCAGCCTTGAGATAGTGCCACACGGTGAAGTTAGTTTAGCGCAGCATCACGTTTTTTCGGTCTGCGGGCCCATGGTCTTTGCTGGAGCGTCAGCGGCCGGGGAGTTGGAACTGGCGGAGGCCGCGGGTTCCAGAGCGATGCCTTCCTTGGCGGCGAAATCCGCGAGGGCCTGATCCGCGAGAGCGTTCTGCTCCGATTCCTTCAACTGGATGCCGGACATGTCCATGGAATCGCGAGCGACGCGGGCACGGCCGGCAGCCTTGTTGCGTTCTTCCTCGACCATGGTCTGCAAGCGGTCGAGAGTGTCGCCAGAGCCGCCGATGGAAGTGATCATGCCGGAAGCCATTTCCGTGAGTTCGGCCATGGCGCGCTTCATCTTCATGTCGCTGATGCTGGACTTGAGGGATTCAATTTTGCTGCGGGCGTTGCTGACGGCGACGTCGCGCGCTTTCAGCAGGTCCTTGTAGGTCGTCTCCGCCTGTTCGAGCTGTTTGCGATTCTCTTCGAGTTCGCGGGAGACGGTTTGCAGGCGCAGAGCGTATTGCGCGGCGGCGGCGCGGTTGCCGGCACGGAGATTGGCGGTAGTTTTCGCCTTCAGGTCGCGCTCGTCGTTTTCGAGTTTGCGCACCTGGCTCATCAGGCTTTCGCACAGGCCAGCGTGCGAGGCCAATCCCTGATTGTACTGGGCAATCTGCTTGCGGAGATTTTCGGTCTCGACTTCCAGCAAGGCTTCGGGATTTTGCCTTTCCAGACCGGAGATGAACAGGCCAAAGAAACCACGGATGAGATTCGCGAACCTTTGCCACATGGGCGTGATTCCCCTTTCTCGTCTGACCGCTTTTACTTTACGCCGGTAAAACTCGGCGTCCTAGCGATTCCCCTGGCTGCGCTGCCAACTCTGCAACAGATTGTTCACCACTTCGCCGCGCGGGGGGTCGCAAATCTTTCCCAAGTCCACCCTGATACCGTAATCAGCATATTTCACGAAGGGACTGTCCGCGAATTTCACAGGGACATTGGGATTGGCGGGGCGAAATCCATGATTCAGCGATTCCCTTTGGATCGGTTCGCTTAGCAGGAACTGCAAGAAAGTGTCGGCGGCCTTGCGGTGGTCCGAGGTACTCCAGGGCGCGTCAATGATGTAATAGGGATTGTCGTTCCACGCGTTGTATTCGGGATAGACGACGCGCAGTTGTCCCCAGCGTCCCTCGGCATTTTTGAGGTAATCGATGGCCACGCTTTCGTAGACGATGAGAGCGTCGTAAGAGGAAGGCCCCTTCAGAACCATTTCCCGCATCATGTTGCCGGTGCTGTTGGAAAGGCCGCTGACGCCACGTTCAAAATTCTGCAGCCAGTTCTGGAAACCCACGTCCACAACGTCCTTCAACTCCAAATCTTTAGTTTTTTTCTGGTACGAATAGGCGGCCAGTACAATGGTCATCAACCCGGAGTTGGATTCGTTCGGATGTGTGTGGCCCAGCTTGAAGAGGCCCCATTCTGGTTTTTGCGCGATGCTTTCCCAGCCGCCTTTTTCCTGCAATGCCTGGCTGAGGGTGGCAAAAGATACCGTTTTGTACTTGGGCAGGAACGCCTGGTAGCGCTCGTCCCAGAAGACGAAGACCATCGGGGACAGGGCGAGAGGCTCTTCCTTCAAGATAGGGTTTTTGCTGTATTTGACTTGCCATTCTTCAACGAAGGTATCCTTATAGAGGGCGCTGGCGGGCGACCATACGTGAATGCGCTGGTCGCCGTTCAGAATCGCATGGGCGCCTTCGAGCGAACCCATGGGAATCAGGTTGACCTTGATCTTCTTGCCGTCCTTTGTATTTGCGAATTGTTCGACGGCCCATTGCAGCCAGCGCTGCTTCTCAGTGCCATAGGCGATGCCAATCTCGACATTGGCCTGACCGCTGAAGGAGTCGAAGACCGATTCACTTCCGCCGGAAGTGCCCTTGGTCCCCGCCGACTTGGGCTTCGCGACGAAGAGGTAGTAGGCGCCGGCCAGGCACCCGGCGATGAACAGCACAATGAAGAGCTTTCCCAATCCGGTGAGTTTTGGCCCGTCTGCCATGAGATTTTCCCCTGCCTGCTTCCGCGATAAAACTCTAAATCAGAAGAACGTCGAGATGTCCCGGAACACTTCCACGATGTTCTGCGGCGTGCCCGCGTAAAACTTTGCCTGAGTTGCGTCGGCAATTTTTTGCAGGATGTCTTTGCGCGCATCCCTGCCGTAGGCGATGGTGAAGATGTGGATGGCGCGGGTTTCCCCGTTGTATTGAATGCGCTGCATCAATTCATCGAGCTTCATGTGGCTTTCGGTGTCCTCTCCGTCGGTGAGGACGACAACCGCCTGGATTTTTGAATCGCCCGCGCCCGACGTGGCGAGATGCTGATAGGCAGCGTCAATGGCATCGTAGAGAGCAGTGCCGCCGCCAGCGAAAAGGGAATCAATTTGCGAATTCAGCTTGGAGCGTTCGTCTTTCACGGAGGCGTTCTGCTGGGCCCAATGAAGTTCGGAACTGAAGGGCAGAAAGGAGAACGTGTCGCCATCGTCCAACAGTTGTACGAGTTGCTTGGCGCCTTCGCGGGCGTTTTGTATTTTGCCTTCTTCGTTCATGCTCCCGGAAGTGTCCAGCACCAGCACGACGTTGGAATGCTTCTTTTGCGTCCGCCAGACTTGCAAGATGGCGTTGATCACGTCGGTGGAGGGGACCTCAAGGGTCGTCTTGGGCTCCTGCGGATCCATGCCGTGCGCGGCATCGAGCGGGGCGGCGAGCGGAAGATCCACGAGCGCCGGGCGGAAACCGTATTCCATCGCTTTAACCTGCTGCGGGCGCGCGAGCAAAAACTGGATATAAACCTTCGCGGCCTCGCGATGCTCTGGCGTTACCCAATCGCGTTCGACCACGCCGACGGGGTGATCGCTCCAGAACGTTCCTTCCTTGGGATAAATGGCGACGACGGGGAAAGCGAGGTTGCTTTCCGAGTAGGATTCCACGACCATGCTCTCGTACAAAACCGCGGCGGAAAGATATTCCGGACCGTTGGCAAACATTTTGCGCCCGAAGAAGCCGGTGGAACTGCCGTAATGAACAACGCTCTGTTCCACGCCGCCCAGGAATTGGATGAAATGGGGTTTGTTGAGATCGGCGAGAGTCAGGTTGGAGGTCTTGCCGGAAGCAGCGTAGGCTTCCGCGAAGAGGGAGATGAGGCCGCTGTTGCTGTACTCGGGATGCGTGTGTCCGAACTTGAATTTGCCCCACTGCGGATAGCCGTAGGCTTGCCAACCCTTTTCGTTGCGGGACAGTGCCAGAATATCCGCCCAGCCCAGAGGTTTCTTGCCCCAGCCGAGCGCTTCTGCCATGGGCTTCCACATGGCAATCACGACGGGGGAGAGGACCAGATTGTCGGTCGAAGCGATGAGGTCTTTACCGGTTTTTGAGCGCGAATCGGCGTTGCCTAGTTTAATGAAAGCGGCAGAGGCGGGGCTGGCCAGGTGCGCTTGCAGGCGGCCGGAAAGGATATTGTCAATGGTTTCGCCCGAGCCCATGGGCAGCGCGCGCACGTAGATGGCCTTGCCGCTCTGCGTTTTGAAATTGCGTTGATTAAAATCGCGGGTGACGTCGGTGATCCATTTTTCTTTCTCGGAGCCGTATGGAAAGACCAGCTCGAGGGAGCCGCGAGGGGCCTGCTCGCCGGAGGCACTTTCTTGTTTCGAAGAGGGCTGCTTTTGGCAACTGCCGAGGCCGAAGCACAATAAAGGAAGAAGCAGAATTGGCAACATGCGCAGGGAGCGAATCTTACGCACAACAATTTTTTCTGAGGCAATCGGCATGGGGCACCTGCTTGAGACTTGTCGGTGAGAAGGGGGCGAAGCCACCTGCTCCGTGCGTGCCGCTATTCTACTTCCTTTTTGGAGGAAGCCATAGGGCGGCTAAGAAGAATACGAAAGATGGGCGGCGGAAATTTCAGGGGAGAGAGCGGATTGTTACAAACAGATGAACGAGGTGTGACGGAGATTTTGGCCGGAGGGATGATTCCGGCGCCCGTTTGCCCTGACTGAATTGTAGGTGTGGAGTTATATTGCTGTTGAGCGATCGGGAAAACTCACGCGGGAGAAGCGGGCGAGTTGATTACTCCGTGGTGATTTGGTCCGATTCCTGCAGGCTGAGGTGAAACTCCTGCGGCTCCGGCGGAGCGATTTCTTTCGCGCTGGCCGCGGGTGAGAGCCACTCTTCGGCGCGGGCATCGGCGACGGCGCTGCCCACAATCAGCAGGCTTGGTGCAGGGGCCAGGGGTGCGGACTCCAGCGCGCCCAGAGTTGTGCGTACCATTATTTGCTCGGGGCGCGACGCGTTTGACACGAGAAGGCACGGCGTGCGCTCGCCCAAACCGCTGGCGGCTAATTCCGCGATCAGGGAAGCAAAATCGTGCCCGGGCATGTAGAAGACCATGGTGGCGTCGCGCGTCACGCTGGTGTGCCAATCCCGCTGCATTTTATCGGTGCTGGGATGATTGGTCACCAGGACCAGTTTTGAGGCGGCGTTTCTTTCTGTGAGGGGGATTTGCGCTTCTGCGGCTGCCGCGGCTGCCGCCGTGATTCCGGGGATAATCTCGAAATCAACGCCCGCTTGCCTCAACGCGGTGATTTCTTCGTGGGTGCGGCCGAAAATCAGGGGATCGCCACCCTTCAAGCGCACCACGGTCTGCCCGCCGCGCGCTGCCTGGATCATGCGGCGATTGATTTGGTCCTGGGTCGTTTTCTTATGGCCGCAGCGCTTGCCAACGTTCTGAACGGCGGCGCGCGCGGGTATGCAGGCAAGGACGTCGGCGGAAACCAGGTCGTCGTGCAAGACCAAGTCCGCTTTGCGCAACGCTTCTAAGGCGCCAAGCGTCAATAATTTGGCGGAGCCGGGCCCCGCGCCTGCCAGGTAAACCTTTCCGGGTAGCGAGTAACGCATAACTCCGCAGCCTCCCCTGCTGTGTTCAAAGGCTAGCATTTGGGGAGGATGGGGAATTGCGGAATTTTTCCTTGCAATTATCGAAAAAGTGGATGGAAGGCTGTTGGGGAGGGGGATGAGCAGACCACTTCCAAAGGGGAAGACGGTGGAGGCGGGGGAGTCGAAATACCAGTGCTTGGAGAATTGGTGGCGGTACCTTGCGGTTGCGGTTTCCCGGAGGGGCAAATGCAGGTGGCGCGCTACTGGGGTTGCGCGTTGACACCCTCGCGTTCGTAGCGCTCTAGATCGCCCCGCAGGCCCTTCTCCAGTTCCTCGTCGTGTTCCTGGACGGCTAGATCGAGTGCCCGCTGGGCGGATTGTATGGCCTCGTCAGAATGGCCGGTCTTATCGTAGGCGTAAGCCAACGCGGCCAAGCAGCGCCAGTCTTTGCCTTCGCTAAGCTCCACGGCCTTCTGAAGAGCTTCCACTGCGCCAGCGTAGTTCCCGCGTAATCCCATGACAAAGCCAAGATTGAAGCGGTATTCCACCGAAGTGGGAACCAGTGCGATGGCCTTCTGCAATTCGTCGATCGCCTCGTCAATTCTTCCATTCTTTGCCAGCGCGGTACCGAGCTCATTGTGGGCATCAGGGAAATCGGGAGCCATCTCGATGGCTTTCCGCAAGTGCTCGTAGCCCTCCTGTGATTGTCCGTGTTCGAACAGCACTGCCCCCAAGTCCGCCTCCACCCCGGCACTGGAAGGATCAAGGGTTAGCGATTTCCGATAGTTAGCCACTGCTCCGTCGAGATCGCCGGTTTGCGCGAGCGACGCCGCGAGGTGAGCGAACCACGCCGCTTGGTGCGCATCCAACTCGCAAGCCTTGCGGTACTCCTCGACAGCTTCGCGCTCCTGGTTGTTTCCAGTCAACGCTACAGCCAGGGAGAAATGCGCCCCGGCATCGTCAGGATCCATTTCCAGGGCTTTGCGCCAGACTTGAATGGCTTCGGCCATCTTGTTGTTCTGCATCAACTCGAAGGCTTGATTGGCCACCCGGTAGAATTGCATCGCTTGCGGGTCGATTTTTCCCATCCCATCAGGGGGAATGTTCACAAATTCGGGAATATTCACGGCGCGATTGGCGGCAGTCGTGTTGTCCACAATAATCGCGGGAGTGTCGTTGCCGTGGGCATCAATGTGCGTCAGCATGAGGCGCGTGTAAGGGGAGCGCGCCTTTGAGGAAAACGCCAGCCACCGCCCGTTGGGCGAAAACGTGTGCCAGGAGTTCATGAGCGAAGTGTTGCATTTCATCAATCGAGGTTTACCGCCCCAGAAAGGCACAATGTACAACTTGCTGTCCGGGCGCATAAGCAACCCGTTATGGCATTGCACGAAGACGATCCAGCGGCCATCTGGGGAGACCTTGGGGAAGTTGTTGCTCATGCCGTTCCTGGAAGCGCCGGCAACCGGCACCGCCTTTCCACCTCTGCCCTCGTTAAAAGGAATCCTGTACAAGTCGTACTGGACCTGCGTTTCTTTCGGATCATTGGCATAGGTAGGCTTCTCGGCTCCGGCGGGATAGGGATCGCGCGCTTCGGCCTGGCTAAATATCAGATACTTTCCGTCGGGCGACCAAAATGCGCTGGTCTGCACAAACCGCGGGTCATCCGCGCCGGGCAGTGGCCGCAATTTCTGTTCCTTGCGGTCGTACCACGCCAAAATGCCGCGAGTAGGATAGAAGACCTGCGTGAAGCGAAGGTCATTATAGTTCATGCTGAAAAGGCGGTCTGAGAGCCCTGGCGCGAAACCGGGGTTTTCTTTTTGATGGGTGTTCCCTGTGTTGGGAGGCCCGATCGAGGTCACCACATACCGGCCGTCCGGCGAGACCTGGGACATGAAGCCGAAGCGCTTCACAGTGGGATCGGAACTCGGGGCTCCCAGGTTCTCCTGGAACGAACTCCATCGGATGACGTCCTGATTGCGGATGGCCATGTCTTTGGCCACTGGAACCAGCGCGTATAATCCCTTGTCGTTCTTCGGTCCATCCACGTCCAAGCCGAGCGTCTTGCCGTCGCGCGAGAAGGAATGACAGTTAGCGCAGGTGAAGAGATTCTCCATCACCACCTGGCTCTGGGGCTCCGCAATATTGCGCAATTGCCATTTGATAAGGGGAAGCGCGGACGTCGGCAACGGCTGTATCGAGCCTTTTTCCGTGTGGGGCACCGTCATCAACGGGACATCGCGGTAGAAAATAGGGGCACCCACGGGATCGCTTGAAGTGAGAATTGTCACGCTGCCGCGCGACACCGGCACCTTTGCATCGGCGAGAGCATACCCGGTGATCGTGATCGTTGCTGGCGATTTCACGGACGACTGTTTGATCTTCGCCCAAGCGTCCGCGTCCGGCTTCCACGTTCGCGTAGCGGCCTGCTGTGGCGTCAATTGTGGAAGCGCATTGTCCCCACCCGCTTGGGGATCGATCTCGCCGATTTGCAGGTGATCGCCTGGCACCTCCACGCGAATGGCACCAGCGTGGTGGGCAAGAGAGACCTCAACCACCCAGCGTTCCGCTGTCTCGCTGTCATCGCGCCAGAGAAAAGTGGGTGGTGTGATTTCGGGAGGAAAAACGGAGCCATCAAGGGGGTAGTCGAAGGTAATCTTCGCTGCTTGGCTTACGGGGGCCGCAGAAGTCCTGCCGGAAGTTTGCGAGAGTCCGTCCCCGGCCATCAGGAAAAGGAAACAAGCGGCCGCAATCCCTGCGAAAACAATATTGGCGGGAGGTAATCTCACAACCCCTCCAGGGAGGCTTTCCCAGAGAGCATTCAGTCCCATCCCCCACGAACACACCACAATTCGCGGGGTTCCTGTGGGATAGTTCCCTATTCCCGCTCGAAAAGTTCCCGTGGCTAGCGACGCACGCGAAACCATGAGAACAAGTCAACATTCTTTAAGAATGAAGGCCGTTTTCAATTGCTCGGCGTGTGGTGAACCGCTGAGGAGAGTCGCCGGATTGGTTTCCGTCTAAGTCTCGATAAGTTCGGTTGCCGGCAGAGTTCCTATTAGAACTGCAAGTGCAGGGGAAAAAATGGTGGAGGCGGGGGGAGTCGAACCCCCGTCCGAAAAGCGCTGCGCCGCGGAGCCTACATGCTTATCTCAGTTCCGTTTGTTTCGCCAGCCGCGCTTAGAACGAGCAAGAAACGCAGCCGGCTAGTCCGATGGTTCTCGCGCAAGCCTTACGGACCGAAAGGCTCAAGCCAGCTCACTGTATGACGCTTCTTGCCGGGCCCGTGAGCAAAGCCCGGGGAAGCGTGCGCTTAATTAATTAAGCAGCAAGTGCCAAGTTGTTGTTGGCAGTTCTAGTTTCCATCCTGTTACGGGCGGGTGGGCCCCGGCATGCCTCCGAGACGCGACAGCTTCCGTCGAAACCGTGTCGCCCCCTGAAGGCTCTATTTTAGCACGCTGGTCGCCAAAAGAATTGGGACGGGCGCAACTGGAGGTTTCGGGAGGCGCTGGACAAAGGGTGAGAGCATCAGCTCAGTGGCGGTCGCGCTCCAGGAGTGGGTCGGCGGGATGGGCGGGGTGTGTTTGGCCTTCGTGGATGGGAGCGGGGATGAGGCGACCCGCAAAGAGGTGGAGCAGGAATACGACTACGAGGCCGCCAGCTACTGCGAGTACGAACCATCGCATGTCCTTGTGCGGATAGAACAACGCGTAGAGGACGAGTACCCAAAAGGAGGTGGTGAGCATAGGGATGCCGACCGCGATGAACATGGTCCCCGAGAAGCCTGGGAGATACCACGGGAACTGGTCGTGCACGGAGCGTCGAGCCCACCAGGAGGTGTCGATTTTTATGCCCAATCCTTCGGCAAGGGGCAACTCTCTTTCCTCCGGGCCGCGGCGGTGGCCTAACCTGTAGAACTCCGAGAGGTGCGAGTCAATGGAAGTGACGCCGGGGATGGACTCGAGCAGGCGCAAGTAGGCACGCCAGAATTGAATGACGCGGACACCGCGGAAGCCGAGGGAAATGTAGAACAGCGAAAGAGCCAGGCCAAAGAGAGAGACGATGAGACTGATGTTGCGGGCAGTGGTGGTGGCGGAAGTGGTGAAGGCGAGAGCGGTGGCGAGAAAGGCCTGCACGGTGGAGAAATTGTTCATGCGCGCATAGAGGATATGATCCTCGTGGTAAAGACGCTCGAGAACCTTGTGCCACGCGTGCTTGGGGTCGGGAAATATGGAATCGTAGCTCATCAAAAGGTTAAACAGCGCCCGGCCGGAACTGTCCTCTTACCGGAATTGTACATGGATATGCCGGGAGCCTGAGTTTTTCAAAGAGGGTGTGTCGCGTTCCAATGAACAGGCAGTGCTGCTCGCGCGATGCCAATGATTGCCCGCACCCAAGCGGTATCGTAAGATGCACGCGAAGTGAGCGCTACCTCGCCAATCTCTTGCAGCGCGATCTCGAACTCCCGCATCAGGGAGGAGATCGAAAGTGAAGGCATCCGAAACGCGCGGGGCAATCGACAGGACAAACGATGAATTGGAAAAGAGCAGCAGGTGTGACGTGTGTTTGTTTGGTGGTGGCGGCGCTTGGTGGCGGAGAGCGGAGAGTTTCGCGCGCGGCGGAGAAGGCGGCGGTAACGGAGGACGCGAAGGAATTCTTCCCAATGGCGGTATGGTACAGCGGCGGCAAAGCACGTGCGCCGATGCTGGAGGAGGTGAACGCGGAGTCCGCGCGATTGTGGAAAGAAGATTTGCTGAAGATCAAGGGGCTGGGATTCAACACCGTGCGGACCTGGGTGGAATGGAATGTGGGGGAGCCGCGCGAAGGAGAGTATCACCTGGAGAATCTGGATTTGCTTCTGCGGTTGGCGGATGAAACGGGAATGCGGGTGATTGTGCAGGTGTACGTGGATTCCGCGCCGGAATGGGTGGGGACGAAATACCCGGAAGGACGGTATGCGGCGCAGGACGGGCAAGCGATTCCGTCGCAAGCGGCGCCGGGGTTTTGCTTCGACAACAGGAATGTGCGTAAAGCGGTGCTGGGATTTTTCCAGGAGGTGGCGCGTCACGCGGAGAAGAGCAAGGCGTTTTATGGATGGGACCTGTGGAGCGAGCCGGCGGCATTGAATTGGGCTCGCGTGGGATATAAGTCCGAGCCAATGTTTTGCTACTGCCCGGCGAGCATGGAGCGGTTCCGGGAATGGCTGCAGAAAAAGTATGGAACGCTGGAAAAGTTGAATGTGGCGTGGCACCGGACTTTTACGGACTGGAAACAGGTGGAGCCGCCTCGCTTTGGGACGATTCTTACGTACACGGATTTCATGGATTGGCGGGTGTATTACGGGTACAAGCTGGCGGAAGACCTGAAGATGAGGAGCGATGCGGTGAAGGCGATTGATGGGTCGCATGTAACGACGAGCCATGCGCCGAATCCTTCGCCGCTGGTGAGGACGCTGGCGGATCCGTACGATCCGACGGACGATTTCCTGATGAAGGATTCCGTGGATTATTTTGGGACGAGTTTTTATCCGAAGCTGACGGCGGTGGGATACAACTGGAAGTTGAACCGGCGCGTGCTGGCGATGGATTTAACGGCATCCATGACCGGAGGGCGCGGATTCTATGTGGGGGAGTTGCAGAGCGGCTTTGGCGTGCATGGAACAACGATTGGGTCGGAAGTGACCGCGAGTGATTTGGAAATGTGGACGTGGGGAATGGTATCGCGTGGAGCTCGGGCGATTAATTACTATGCGTTTTATCCGATGAATGCGGGGTATGAAAGCGGCGGATACGGAATGATTCAATTGGACGGAACGCTGACGGAGAGGAGCAAGCGGGCGGGAGAAACAGCAAAGAGAATCGAGGCGAATGCGGATTTGCTGCTGCAGGCGAAGCCCAAGCAGGCGGAAGCGGCGATCGTGTTCAGTCCGCTGGTGCCGCTGCTGGGCGGATACGACGAGGAAGACTCCCGAAACGCGATGCATAAGGCTTTGGCGGGCTATCACCGGATGTTTTTCGAGAGGAACCTGCCGGTGGAGGTGTTGAGTTCGCGGGAACTGGCGGGGCGGGACTTGTGGAAATACAAGCTGATCGTACTGCCGTACCCTTTGATGATGACGAATGACGAAGCGGCGGCGCTGAGGGAGTACGTGGAAAAAGGCGGGCACCTGTTTGCGGAGGCGCGGCCGGGGTGGGTGAATGAAGACGGACACGCCGAGGCAGCGGTGCCGGGATTCGGGTGGACGGGAATGTGCGGAATAAAGGAAAGTTCGATCGATCCGGCAAGGGAAGTGGCGGTGAAATGGGGGGATGCGGAGTTCACGGGAATGAGCTTCGCGGAACATTTCACGCTGTTGGATGAGAAGGCGCGCGTGGTGGCGACGTTTGCCGATGGAACGCCGGCGGGATACGAACACACTTATGGGAAGGGAAGCGTAATTCTGCTGGGGACATTCGCCGGTCAATCGAACGAGGCAAAACCGGCTGCGATGCACCCGCTGGGAGGGATTTTGGCGAAATGGGCGGGACTGACGGAACCGGAACTGAAGGCACCAGCGCTGGTGGAGTTGCGGGAGATGGACGCGGAGAAAGGGAGTTTTGTGTTTTTGTTCAATCATGGGGAAAGAATGGCGGAGGTGGAGTTTGCTGGCGAGCTGGCGAGGCCAGCGACGAGTGTGAGGGAAATCTTGACGGGCGAGACGCCGAAGGTGGAAGGAAAACGATTTGCGGTGAAGACGGAAGTGCCAGCGCAGGCGGTGCGGGTCTACCGGATCAATTACTGATGCTCGCTTCGCTCTCTCGTTGCCCTCACGCTTCCACTGCCGTCTTCGGCGATTTCGATGCTTGCCGGGCGACATTCTGCTTTGCTTCGAGGTAATCCATTTCCGTATTCACATCCCAGATGTTTGCTTTGTCCTTGCGTCCCGCGAGGATGTTGTCCACCGCAACCATGGCGGTCAGCATGGAGTGGTCCTGATTGTTGTATTTGTGCATGCCATTCCGCCCGATCAGAAAAAGATTCTCGAAGCCATCCAGGTAGGCGCGAACTTCCGCAAAACGCTCGTACGTTCCAAAGTACGCCGGATACGTTTTGGGCATGCGCGCCACGGTGAAATCCAGCACCTGCGCCGCATCAATGATCTTGATTTTGCTCAACTCTTCGATCGCCAGCCGCGCCATGGCTTCATCCGATCGCCGCCACAATTCGTCTCCCGCATAACAGAAGTATTCCACGCCAATCCATACCTTCGACGGGTCCGCGACCAGGTACGGGCTCCAGTTGTTGAAGATCTGCAGGCGTCCGGCCCGGACTTCCGGGTCCTGCAAGTAAATCCAGTTGTCGCGAACTAGTTTGCCGGGCAGGTTGCCCGGGTCCTGAATCTTCAGTCCGGAAAGGAGAAGGCCCACGGTGATGAAGTCGCGATACTGCAGCCCCTCTGAGATTTCACGCACGTTTGCCGAAACGTCCGTGTTCAGTGCGCGCACCAATTCCTGCACGGAAGTCGTCGAGAAAAAATAATCGCCAGCGTAGCGCGCTTCGTTCCCCAGCGCATCCACGCCGGTGACGGCCACGGCCCGCCCTTCCTGTACCTCCACGCCGGTCACGTCAAATGTGGTGATGATCTGCCCGCCCCGTTCCACCACTTTCCGCGCAACTTCCTCCCACATCTGCCCCGAGCCGAGTTTTGGGTAGAGGAACTGCTCGATCAGGGAGGTCTCCTTCTCCTTTTGCGTGATGTCTCCGCCTTTCTTTGTGCTGCGCGTCAGGAAATGCAGCAGCGCCATTTTGATGGAGAGCCCTTTAATTCGTTGCGCACCCCATTCCGCGCTGATCTGATTGCAGGGCACGCCCCACACCTTCTCGGTGTAGGATTTGAAGAATGTCAGGTACAGCTCGCGGCCGAAGCGGCTGATGAAAAACTGCTCCAGGTTCTCCACTTTCTTCGGCGGGGAAACCGCGCTCCAGAGGTAGCTGAACCCGATGCGCATGGTGCGCCACACTCCCAGGTTTGCGAGTGTCGCCAGGCTCAAGCGGACGGGGTAATCGAAGAATTTTCGCAGGAAATAGATGCGCGACTTCCGAGAGCGCAGCAGCATCAGCTTGTCTTCCCGCGCCGCTTTGCCTTCTTTTTCCAGCGGCAAATGGCTCAGCCACCACTCCATGACGCGTTCGCTTTTGGAGAAGAAGCGGTGTCCGCCCAGGTCAATGCGGTTGCCTTTGTAGTTGATGGTGCGCGAGATGCCGCCCATGTAGGTGCTGCGCTCCAACACAATGGGGTGGATGTCTGTGCGCGTGGCCAGTTCATACGCGGCCGTCAGCCCAGCGGGACCCGCACCGATAATAATGGCTGTTTTTGTGGGCAAAGAACGATTCCTGCGGTTGAACGGTATGGAATCCCCAAAAAAGGCTAGCAAGAAATCGGCGATTCAGCCACCGACATTCTCCCCGCTACGAAATGAAAACAGATCTTGGGAATTGTGAGCGTGGAACAACTCACGAGGCAATCGCTAGTGTGGAAGGGATTGGTTCGTCCCCTGATCCAATTCGGTGACGCCTTGCACATCGAGCAGGCGGGCCGATGTGGGGAGGATACTGCGAATTGTTGCGCCCATTCCGTTTCGCAAAAAGATTGGGGCGAACGAGGGCGAACTGGCCTCGCCTTGAAAGCCGTCCACTAGAAGACTCTTAAACCCATCCGCCTGGATGGCATGTTGGTAGAACGCCGGAAAATTGCCATCCCAATGCACTTGAATGCCGGTGAAAGAGAGATTTGACGCATTATGAGCGAATATGGCGGAGAGGTCATGACGTGCCAGGCCCAATGACCTCGGGTCCGTGGGTTGCAGGTCGATGTTCCCCCCGAAAAGCGCGGTCAGTGGTCCTAATTTCAACGTAAGCGTGAGATCGCGGAAGGCAACGTCGGCAATGCGGTCCGGTTCCGTGCTGTACAGAATGATTGGCGATTCACTATTCGCAATCACATTCGAGAAGCGCACGTGGCGAACCTCGCCCAGCGTGACGGGAGCCTTCCATGACGCATAGTCCCAGATGGCGACTGAAATCGTGATCGGCTCGCCCGCGCCCCACCAGGGGCCGTCGATCAGCCGCGTTTCAATGGATAAGTTGGAGAAAAGAAGATTTTCGATTATGGCGGAGCTGCGGGCCTGGATGCCGATGCCGCGGTTACTATCGCGGATGATGACGTTTTGAAAGGCGAGGTTGCGCACGTCCTTCGCGGCCGGGCCGATGCGAATCGCTGCGGACCGACTGCGCAGCGTAATGTTGCTGACCGTGATGTTTTCCGTGGGCTCCTGGCACCAGCCGTCGGCGCACGGACCGCCTATTACGAGCGCATCGTCGCCCGCTTCAATGTAGCTGTCCGAGACGGTGGCGTTCCGCGAGGTAGAAATGTCCAAGCCATCACTGTTTGGCACCAGCAGGCCGTTGCGAATGTCCAAGGCGCTGACGAAGATGTGGTTGCTGCAGCCGATGTGAATGCTCCAGTTGGGGCTGTCGAGAACGTGGAAATCGCGCAGCAGAAGTCCGTCCACGTGGAGGGCGAGGAAAAGAATCCCCGGCCTCGGCAACATGCGAACTGGGCCTTCGCGGACTTCGCGCATGCGCGCCACAAGAGCTTCGCCTTGGCGCGTCTGGGCGGGATCGAAGAAGGGTTCGAAATGCGCGTGAGCGGCGTCCGTGAAGGAACGGCCGTTGCCGTCGATGGTGCCCGGGCCGATGATTGCGATGTTGTGAGCATTTTCGGCAAACAACAACGCCGTGTCGCGCTCCTCAGAGGCTTTTTCCATTCGAGGGTAGTCGCGGAGATCGGAACTGCCCAAGATGGTGGAACCCGGCTCGAGCTTGAGAGTGATGTTGTCCAGCAGACGGATCGTGCCGGTGCGGTAAGTTCCGGCGTCAAAGACGACTGTCCCGCCACCATGTGAATGGCAGGCTTGAATTGCTGAATTAATTGCTGAGGTGTCCAGTTTCTGGCCATCTCCTGCGGCGCCAAAGGCACGCACTGAACAGGTGCTCGATGCGGTTTGTGCGCGGACAGGCCCAATTCCGATGGCCACGAATCCCGTGATGATGGGGATATTGCAGAGGAAACGCAGACAGAGAACCCAAGGTATCGAACGTGGTGCGTCTTTCGCTTCGAAAAACATCCTTCTCCTCCTGTGCCTCGGATCTGAAGCGGAATTTCAAAGTGATAATGAATGAAGGATGGCTACCAAGCATCTCGTTTTATAGACCGTTATAGCACAGCGGTTCCGGTGCGTGCCCGATTAGACGCAAGCCCGCCTTGTTCCTGCCGAGGACCATTGAGGACAAGATCTATGTGCCGCGAGCCGCGCGCATGCGGTTGTGGTCACGGGGCCGCTGTGGTCTGATGGCGTGCAGTGTGTGATGCGGAGGATAGGGAATATGAAACTCCTGGGGCGGTGGTCGCTGGCTTCTTTCATGAAGCTGGTGATCGATGTGTCCTACTACTTGCTGCTGGTGATTGGCCCAGTGCTGGTCGCGATTGTGCTGTGGCTGTTGCTGACGCCGGGCCACAACGGGTCGACACAGTTTGAGATGCCAGTGCGGTTCCAACTGGACCCGGCGAGTCACGCTTTGGTTACAGCGCGACACGACATCCAAGCGGTGGCCATCACGCAGGCACACGGAATGCTCCAGGTGAGGGGTGGATTCTCGAACTTCGGATGGGCTTGGTTGCTATACGGAATCGTCTTACTGGGCATAGTGCTGTTTGTACTCAATCGTCTGCGAGCAATCTTCCGAACGCTCCGGGACCAGAACCCGTTCGTCGCGCTCAACGCGTCGCGAATCCAAATGATCGGCATCGTGCTTGTGGTGGGCGCGTTGGTGGACGCCGGGCTTGGCGGCTGGTATGCGGAACAGGTCACAAAGGGGATCTCGCTAACTGGCGTGACGCTTGAGGCCGATTGGTCCGTTAATACATGGGGCATTTTCTCGGGGTTGATCCTCCTGATGCTCGCCGAGGTCTTCCGGTTGGGAGCGGATATGAAAGGCGACATTGAAACGGCGCGGAAGATTCAACTCGATCTCGTGCCGGGCGAAGTCTTCCGAAAGAACAATGCGGTGGTTCACGCGCGAATGCGGCCTGCAAAGATTGTGGGTGGCGACTACTACGACGTTCTCGAGCTGGACGACAAGCGCATCGCCGTCATCGTGGGAGACGTGACGGGGAAGGGGCTGTCCGCGGCGATGCTGATGGCCTCGGTCCTCGGAAGCATGCGCGCGCTGTGCTCGGCGGGGCTGAGGGGTTGCGAACTGATCGCGGCGCTGAACAGGCACGTGTGCACAAACTCCTCCGGCGACCGCCTGGTGACACTTTTTTATGGGGAGCTCGACACAAGCACGTTGGAGATGACTTACGTGAATGCCGGGCACAATCCTCCGATCTTGCTGCGTGCCGACGGACGCGTGGAGCGGCTACAGCCGACAGCAATGGTCCTGGGTGCGATGGCCGACGTCGTGGTGGAATCCCGGCAAGTGCAAATCAAACCGGCCGACCGCCTGTTGCTTTTCACCGATGGGTTCTCGGAGGCCTTCAACAAGAGGGATGAAGAATATGGCGAAAAGCGGCTGACGGAGTCGTTCGTCCGTGTACGCACGCTGCCGCCGGCGGCCGCATTGGAGGAGTTGATCGCGGATGTGAAGAGCTTTGGTGGCTCGGTGCAACAGGGCGACGACATGACGGTGATGCTCGTCGAGCAGAAGGCGGATTAGGCGCGGCTGGCGGAGACGGTGCGGAAACACTCCATCTTGAGGTGAATCAAGGCAATCGCGCCGTAGAACTGTACCGGCATCGCGGTTTTGTGGATCACCACCGCTATTTGATGACCAAGTGGCTCAAGCCGCTGGATCAATAAAATTTCAGTGAACAGCACGCGGACTTCGGCTCTCGATAAGATTTCGCTGGGATCTTCCTGTGATTTTTTCTTTTTCCTTTCCCAGTGAAATCTTGGCGGCGTTATCATCTACGCAGCTTCTTCTGGAGATCTTCCGATGACAACGAGACAGATGTGCTTGCGTGCGTCCTTCCTTGTGCTTTTGTTTGTCTTATGCGTTTCGACTTTGCTGGCGGCCGAACACTTTGACGTCAAGGCCGAGATGGGCGTGGCCGTCAAGATGCGCGATGGCGTCACGCTTCGCGCCGATATTTACCGCCCCGACGCTGAGGGGAAGTTTCCCGTGCTGTTGCAACGCACTCCCTACAACAAGGCCGGGGGCGTGAATTTTGGGCACCGAGCCGCGGCGCGCGGCTACGTTGTGATCATTCAAGATGTACGCGGCCGGTACACGTCCGAGGGTGATTGGTATACGTTCGCGCACGAAGCCGAAGACGGTTACGACACGATTGAATGGGCCGCCGCTCTTCCTTATTCGGATGGCAAGGTGGGCATGTTTGGGGGCTCGTATGTGGGAGCGACGCAGATGCTGGCTGCCACGGCGCATCCGCCGCATCTCGCGGGGATTTGCCCCGTGGTTACGGCCAGCAATTATCACGACGGGTGGACGTACCAGGGCGGCGCGTTCGAGCAATGGTTCAATGAATCCTGGACATCGGGGCTGGCGCAGGACACGCTCAATCGGGCGGTCGGAAAAGCCACGAATGCGCGCGAGGGAGAGGACGTTCTGCCGCTTACCAATTATCCGCTGTTCAATGTGCCGTCGCCGGGCGTCGTCAACGCTTCCACGCCTGCTCTGGCTCCCTATTTTCTGGATTGGCTTGGGCATCCTTCCTACGACGCGTATTGGAAGCGGTTGTCCATCGAGGAATACTATGCGGATATTCGCGTGCCAGTGCTGCACATCGCTGCGTGGTATGACATTTTTCTTGGCGGCTCGCTGCGAAATTTCACCGGCCTGAAAGCCCGGGCAGCAACGGAAGAGGCGCGGAAGGGCCAGCGTCTTCTGGTTATCGTTGGCGGACACGCGGGTGGCGGGCGCAAAATTGGCGACATTGACTTCGGACCGGAAGCTGCGAAATTCGACGAAGGCACGATCGCGCTGAGTTGGTACGATTTCCTGTTCAAAGGCGTGCAAAACGAATTTGCCACCGGCAAGCGCGTCAAGATTTTCGTGATGGGCGTCAATCAATGGCGAGAAGAAGACGATTGGCCGCTGGCTCGGGCCAAGACCACAAAATATTTCCTGCATTCGCAAGGCGCCGCGAACTCTGCTCATGGGAATGGCGTGCTGTCCACTTCCGCGCCTGCTTCCGAACCTGCGGATAAGTTCACGTACGATCCCCGGAAGCCCGTGCCCACGATCGGAGGGCCGCTGTGCTGCGATGCCGGGCATCTTGCTCCCGGCCCGAAAGACCAGCGCACCGTGGAGGAGCGTGATGATGTGCTCATCTACTCCACGCCGCCCCTGGAGCACGACCTGGAAGTCACCGGCCCGGTGTGGCTGGAATTCTACGCGTCGTCCTCCGCGGTGGACACGGACTTCACCGCAAAACTTGTGGATGTTCTTCCGGACGGTTCCGCTATCAACATTACTGAGGGGATAGTTCGCGCAAAGTACCGCGACACGCAGGAAGCTCCCGCGCTGCTGACACCGGGCAAGGTTTATCCGCTCACGCTTGATCTGTGGGCTACGAGTAATGTGTTTCGCGCGGGGCATCGCATCCGCCTGGAGATTTCCAGCAGCAATTTCCCTCGTTTCGATCGCAACTTGAACACGGGGGAATCCGCGGCTTCATCCGGGAAGTGGAGCGCCGCTACAAATACGATCCTGCATGACGCGGCGCACCCGTCGGCGCTGTTGCTGCCCGTGGTCCCCTAGGAGTCATCCCATAAATGCTCCTGGTGGCGAGGCAACGCACCCATTCCGAGCGAAGCGAGGAATCTCGCCTGGCGGTAACCCAAAAAAGAGAGATTCCTCACTTCGCAGACTCCGTTCGGAATGACGGGATGAGACTTTTTCCGCAAAATGTGTAGCCGTGCCCTCGCGGGAACCGTTTGTGAGATAGCTTGGCTCTGTTGACATCCTTGCAAACACATTGAAACTCCAGGAGTGCCGCACCTACGGCGCTTGACCATTTTATGCCCTTCCGACCCAGGGCTTACGCCCTGCGCTAACTCCTGGCGCGCCTCCAGCGCTTGCTGGACAAGAGAAAGGAAATCTTGGCCCTCTGTTACAAGTTTCGTGCGGATGTCAACAGGGCCAGACAACTCCTGGTCGTTTTTGGACAAGATCCCCTATTTCAAAAGCCTCAATCTGACAGGGAACCTGTGTCGCCGCCGGCTGGCTGGCCCAAGCAGTGTGTCTTCAATTGGTTACGCCCCTGCCCTCGCGCATGAGCAACAATTGGTCACACGGCTCTGCGGTGCCGGTTGACTCCCCGCTCCCTTCCTCACAAAATGAACAATCGGGGGAATTTCGGGCAAAACTCCGAACATGGCTATGGCTCCTGAACCCAATGCGGTGGAACAAGCGGTTGCGCGCGCGGTGCGAGACAACCTTGAACGCATCCAGCGAACCAACGACGAATTGACCCAGGCGATCAGCGACGTCGTTGCAGCCTGCTCCAGTAGCCGGCCCACCAATGCTCTTCCGCCCATGCTGCGCGCCCAAACGGCCGCGGCGGCTTTGTCGGCTTCCCTGGAAGTATTGTCGCGGTTCATTGCCGTTGTGCTGCAACCTGGCCAGCGCAGCGCGATGGAAGAAAAGATCACGCAGGCCATCGGCATCGCCGCGCCTGAACCGCCTGCCACGCCGGAGCGTCCGGCGCCCAAGATTCCGGCTCCGCAAGCGTTCGCTGGCGCGCGAGTGGAACCGGTGGAACCTCCTTCCTATGAGCTTGAGCCCACACCGCCGCCCGCTGCTCCTGTAGAATTGGAGTTGCCCGAAGTTGCGGCGGGCACCGACGGCGAGTTTGACATCAACCAATTATCGCTGGAGGAACAGGAATTGCACCGCCGCGCAAATCGCGTGGCCAAAGTTTCGATGCAGGATATTAAGATGTTGCGGCCGGAGTTGGTGAAGCTCGGCCGCGAACACAAAGACATCTGCATCCGATTGAAAGAAGACATTGAGAAAGCCCATCGAGAATACGATCGTAGATTCAAGCCCATCATGGATCATCCCGTGGATTACTTTTACCGCTGGATGGTGGAAATCCTTGCCGACGGCGATGCGTCGCTGCTCGGCGAATACCCCTACGCCACGGCCGGCAAGTCGCGTTGAGTATGCCGCGACGCGCATGAGCATCCGGCGCGCCGTTGCGATAGCTGTCTGCGCACTGGCTGTCTTTGGGGCGCAGCACTGCAACGCACAGAACGCGCAGCCCGCAGGGATTACCGCTGCCTCCGTGACGCAGCCGCGTGCGACTATCCATAACGTTTCCACCACACCGCAAAATCCCACACACAAAAAGAAAAAAGGCGCCAAGCCCAAGTCTCCCCCCTGCACATCCGGCTGCGTGCCCGATACCACCGCCCCGGCTCTCGATGCCGCGACTCCCGAGGACGCCGCGGCGCAGAAAGCGCTCACTGTGCTCGCCCGCGACGTTCGCCACGGTACTCCCGGCTCTTACGAAAAGCTGGTTGCTTTCGCGAACACAAATTCCGCCAGCGTTTGGGGACAACGCGCCGCGCTTGCGTTGGGCTATGAAGAGTACTCCCACGCGCACGCGCAACAGGCCCTGGCCTGGCTGCAGAAAGCCAAGCCCGATGCGCTGCTGCGCGAGTACACGCTTTTCTGGACAGCGCAGAGCGAGCATGCCCTGAACAAGAACGGGGAAGCTGCGCAGGATTTCGCGACTCTGCTGAACGACTACCCGAACACCGTCATTAAGGAGCAGGTGCTGGAAGCTTACGTGCCCGCGGCCGTGCAGATGGGCCGTGCGCAGGACGGCCTGGACGCGCTGGCTGGCTATCCCGCCACTTCGTCGAAGCCGGGCCTGCTGCTGGAGCGTGCCCGCGCGAATGAGGCCGCTCGACACCTGGTGGCGGCTGCCAAAGATTATCAGACGCTGTACTACAGATTCCCGCTGGCCGATGAAGCGCACGATGCAGGGATCGCGCTGCCACGTCTGAACAAGCAGCTTCACAACGAATTCCCTTATGCCACCGGGGAGCTGCAGGACCAACGCGCCCAGGAGTTTTATGAAGCGCACAAATGGAAAGAAGCGCGCGCCGAGTACGAAAAGCTGATCAGCATGTTGAGGGACCCCGCGAATCCCACACGTCAGCGCGCTTTGGTGCGCATCGCGGAATGCCGCCAGCATCCAAAACCATCGATCAAGCTGCTTGCTTCGCTGAACGTCAGCGATCCTGAAGCCGATGCTGAACGCCTTTACACGCTTTCGCAGGCCTACCGCTCGGAGAAAAACGAAGGCGAGATGCTCGCGGCCATCGAAAAAATCTGGGAGAAATATCCGCGGAGCCGCTGGGCGGAGGAAGCCTTAATGGCTGGCGGAAATTATTACTGGGTGGAACTGCAGCGCAATAAAGCGGTGAGCTACTACCAGCGCATTCTGGATGCATTTCCCGCGGGGAAGAATGCCTACAACGCGGAATGGCGCATCGCGTGGGTGGCGTATCTCGATCGGTTACCCATCGCAGATGAGAAGATGAGCATCTTCCTGCGCAAGTATCCCGTTTCCCCGGCGGCTGTGAACGCTCTTTACTGGCTGGGACGGGATGCCGAGCGTGGCGGCAACCCGGCGCATGCGCGGGCCTATTACGCCAAGGCCGTCGAGCGATTCCCCACAAGCTATTTCGGGGAGTACGCGGAGATGCACCTGGAAAAACTTGGGCCGGGAGAGCAGGATCCTGTGGAGTTCCTAGGGCAGATTCCGCCCGCGGCGCCGCTGCGCGCGTTTGACGAACCCATCGGGGCGAATGTCGCGGACCGCTGGAATCGCGCGCAGGCACTGCGAACGATTGCGTTTGATGCTTCCGCCGAACTCGAATTGAAGGCCGCGTTCGCCGCCACGGCTTCGCCGCGCTTTATTGTGGAAGCCGCGCAAGCCGCTTTCGATCAGGGACACTTTGCCACGGGCATGAATTACGGGCGCATGGCCATCGCGAACTTCGATGCGCGGGCATTCAAGGATGTTCCAGTGAATGTGTGGAAGGTCCTGTTCCCGTTGCCCTACGAAGCTATCTTGCGGCGCGAGGCGGAACGGGACAATTTCGACGCCATGTTTGCCGCCGGACTGATTCGCCAGGAATCCACGTTTCAGGCGGACGCCGTCTCGCACGCCGACGCCATCGGTCTGATGCAGATTCTGCCGAAGGAAGGCCGACGCTTGGCGAGGGAACGGAAAGTCCGCTACAGCAAGTCTTCGCTGTTTGATCCAAACGTGAATATCGAGTTGGGCATGGTGGATATCGCCGACCTCGTACGCACTACGGGTGCGCCGGAGTATGCCGCCGCGGCCTATAACGCCGGGGATGATAGGCTCGCTCAATGGAAAGCGGAACGCACTTACGAGGAGATTCCGGAGTTTGTGGAATCCATTCCGTTCACGGAGACACGGGAGTACGTGCAGATTGTGGTGCGGAATGCCACGATGTATCGGTTGCTCTACGGCGAACCCTCGAAGACAACCGTTTCCGCGGCTATCCACTCCCGTTAGTCGTAGTCGTTAGCATCCAGACCCCATTACTGCTCAGGGTGGTTGTCGGGACCCGATCGGTTATCCCTCTATTTGTCTTGCTTATAAACCAAGGCCGCTCAGTCCGTTTAACGAACGTTGGCTAATAGAATACTTGCAAAATGCAAGCGATGCGCTTATCATTCCGCTCCTGCCATACGGCGGGTACCCGGAGATTCGGATCGCGCTCATGAGCAAACTCAGAGTCCAAGCGTTTGGGATTTCCATTGATGGTTACGGTGCTGGCCCAGGTCAGAACCTGGAGAACCCGATCGGTATTGGCGGCATGGCGGTGCATGATTGGATGTTCCCTACGCGCGCCTTCCAACGCATGCTTGGGAAGCAAGGCGGGGCAACGGGCATTGACGATGATTTCGTTGCTCGGAGTTTCGAGAATATTGGAGCATGGATCATGGGTCGCAACATGTTTGGGCCGGTGCGAGGGCCCTGGCTTGACGAATCCTGGAAAGGTTGGTGGGGCGATAATCCGCCGTTCCATACGCCGGTGTTTGTGTTGACCCACTACGCGCGGGCCTCCATCTCTATGGCCGGGGAGACTTCGTTCCATTTCGTTACCGAAGGCATTCACGCCGCGCTGCAGGTCGCTTCCGCAGCCGCAAATGGGAAAGACATTCGGATCGGGGGAGGAGTTGCGACGATCCAGGAGTTTCTGCGCGCTGGACTCATTGACTACGTGCATCTCGCCATCTCACCAATCCTTCTCGGGTCTGGCGAGCAGCTCTTCACGAATATCGACTTGCCCAAACTCGGTTACCAATGCACCGAGCATCTGTCTACGCCAAAAGCCACCCACGTGATTCTTAGCAAGCGAAGTTAAGCTGTAGCTGTGGAGGGCTTGCGCGCTGGCATTCGCAACCCTGCGTTGAAAGACTGGCCTCTCAAGGAATTCCCTGCCTTTGCTACAATCTATCCCGATGTCCATACCCGAAACCAATATGACGCACATCGCGCGGCGGATGCTTTCCGCCAAGGCGGAGCAATTTACCGAATCCGTGATTCGCGAAATGACACGACTGGCGATGAAGCACGGCGCCGTGAATCTTTCGCAGGGATTTCCCGATTTTGCGGCGCCTGAAGAAATCAAGGCGGCTGCGCGGCAGGCTATTGCCGACGACATCAATCAGTACGCCATCACGTGGGGAGCGAAGCCGCTGCGCGACGCTATCGTGGAGAAATTTGCGCGCACGCAGGGCATCACCGTTGATCCGGAGCGCGAGATTACCGTTTGCTGCGGCTCGACGGAAGCGATGATGTCTTCGATGATGGCCATCATCAATCCTGGCGACGAAATTGTGGTCTTCGAACCGTTCTATGAAAATTACGGCCCGGACGCGATCCTATCGGGCGCCACGCCGCGTTTCGTGAAGCTTCGTCCGCCGGATTGGACGTTTGACGAAAGGGAACTGGCCGCCGCCTTTGGGCCGCACACCAAGGCGATCATCCTGAACACGCCCAACAATCCCACCGGCAAGGTGTACACGCGCGGCGAACTGGAATTCATCCGCGATCTTTGCGTGCGGTGGAATGCCTATTGCATCACCGACGAAATCTACGAGCACATTCTTTACGATGGCGTTGAGCATATCACGATGGCCCGACTGGACGGCATGCGCGAGCGCACTATCGTCATCAACGGCATGTCCAAAACCTATAGCGTGACCGGGTGGCGCGTCGGCTGGGCCATCGCGCCGCCGGAAACCACGCAGGCGATTCGAAAGGTCCACGATTTTCTGACCGTTGGCGCGGCTGCCCCGCTGCAGGAGGCTGGCGCTCTGGCACTCAAGTCGCCGCAGTCTTACTACGACAAGCTGGCAACAAATTATGCCGCCAAGCGCGAGCGTCTGCTGAAAATCCTCACCGCTTCCGGCTTCACAGTGTATAAGCCCCGCGGCGCGTACTACATCATGACGGACATTTCCCGCTTCCGTTTCGATGAAGCCAAATGTCCCGCGGATTCGCGGGACGTGTCTTTCGCCAAATATCTTGTCGAGCACATTGGGGTGGCCTGCGTTCCGGGCTCGAGCTTTTACAACAATGCACAGGATGGCGCACAACAGGTCCGTTTCACTTTCTGCAAGAAAGAAGAAACCCTGGCCGCGGCGGAGGCCCGCCTGGCCAAGCTCCACGCCTAGCGACTCCGCGGGCAGGCAGTGTTGCATTCCCGGAAGTGAGGGCGTATAGTCGTTTATCGATATACTGATTATCGAGCTACTATGCCCAAACGAAAACTCGATCCGCTCCCTTCGGCTGCCTTCCAAATCCTGCTCTCCCTTGCGGGTGAAGACCTGCACGGTTACGGCATCATGCGTCAAGTGGCGGAACAGACTGACGGTCGCATGCGCCTTGGTCCGGGGACCCTATACAGCTCCATCCAGACGCTGCTCGAAGCCAAACTGATCGAAGAGGTGGACCGGCGCGAGGACGAAAAACTGGGCCACGAGCGGCGCCGCTATTACCGGTTGACTTCGGCGGGACGCAAACTGGCACGCTCCGAGGCCGAAAGACTTGCTGACTTGCTGCGTGTCGCGCGGGCCAAAAAAATCTTGAGGGGGGACTATGTCTGAAAAGATATACGCCCGGCTTCTGCGCCTGTATCCTTCTCGTTTTCGTGAGGCATATGGTGACGAAGCCCTGCAACTGTTCCGTGACCGCTACGGCGATGAAACGGGATTTCTTCCGCGCCTCCGGCTCTGGTTGGATCTGCTCGGCGATTTAGCCCTGTCCGTGCCGAGGGAATATCTCCGCGTGGAACCGGAGCTCATAAGCTCCCCGGTGCGCCTGTCAACGAAAGACGGGCCTTGCCTTTTGGTTCTCGGGAGCCAACCGCCAGGAGCCTCCGCACTGCTGTTCGGAGGTGTGCTGTCTTTGACGACGTTACTCATGTTCTCGGTTTTGCTTAACCGCGGCGTAAGACCCGTGCCGCTGAGTGCTTTGTTCCGCCCGGTGCAAGGTGCGACTGATGCGGGTTCATCTGCAATCAATCCGCCGGCGCCGCAAGCCACCAGTTACAAAGGCCGAGAAGGGACAATCGCCTCGGCGTCACGACAGGAGCCGGAAAGGGCCGCAGAACCTTCTGCGCGGGCCAATACTATAGCGACGGATTCCCAAACGAATGCGCCCTCATTGCCTGACAGCGCGCAGCCCTCTCAGCGGCAAGAAAGGCGATCGCAGGGGGGCACTAACCTATTACGTGGGGAAACAAAGCTGGATGCAGCGGAGCGCCGGCGCGTGATTGATGCCGCAGCCGCGATTCTGAAGAAATACTATATTGACCGGAACAATGCGCAGGAGATGGCGGACGCACTGCTGGCCTACGAAAAGAGCGGCGATGACGACGCAGTGACGGATGGTACAGCCTTTGCCGCGCTGCTGACTCGGCAGATGAGGGATGTCAGCCCCGACAGGCACCTGACACTGGACTACAGCCGGGACCCACTGCCTCGGCGCCCGGGCGGACAAGCACCGGGAGACCTTGCCCGCTATCGGGAAGCGATGAAGCAACAAAACTGCACGTTCGAAAAGGTCGAGATTCTGCCGCACAATATCGGCTATCTGAAGCTCAATTCGTTTCCTGATGTTTCTATCTGCCAGTCAGCGGCCGCTGCTGCGATGTCTCGTCTGAACGACGCGGACGCGATTATCTTTGATTTGCGGGACAATGGTGGCGGCGAACCGGCCATGGTCTCGCTGATGGCCGCCTACCTCTTCGATCATCCAGAATATTGGTACAACCCGAGAGAAAACATTTCCGAGCAGTCTTGGACGCAGTCGCCTGTTCCGGGAAGCAAGTTGGCTGACAAGCCCGTTTACCTGCTCACTTCCGCCAGGACTTATTCCGGCGCAGAGCAATTCAGCTACGACTTGAAGATGCTGAAACGCGCCATCCTTGTGGGTGAGACCACTGGAGGTGGCGCACATTCGGGAGTTTGGCATCGCATTGATGATCACTTCGGAATGGGCATTCCTGAAACGAGAGCAATCAATCCCTTCTCAAAGACGGATTGGGCAGAAATCGGCGTGGAGCCGGATGTAAAAGTAGAGGCAGCGAATGCGCTGGCGACTGCAGAGAAGCTAGCAGAGGAGAAGCTGCGGAGGAAGTAGGGCGGCTGAAACCTCGTTGGATAACAGCACGTTGCAAAACTGTCCTCTTGAACTGTTAGCTGCTCAACTTCTAATTTCCCCTTGTGCTAAAATCAGCGCGTAAGAAAAAGGAACCCCACCGTGCCGCTTGAACTTTCCATTATTCCGCCCCAAACCAAATTGGAAGCCAATGGCGACGGCCAGGCTGTCGATATTTCGGCCACGACCACGCGCACGTTTCTCTGTGAGCTTTGCGTTACCGAGCAGATTGAGCAGGAATCGCTGGATGTGTCGCTGTGGGGTTCGGCGGACGGGCAGGATTTCGGCAAGAAGCCGTGTCTGAAGATTCCGCAACAATTCTATCGCGGCACTAGCAAAATGGTTTTGGATCTTTCGCTGCGCCCCGAAGTGCGTTTTCTGCGGGCGCGCTGGGAACTGAATCGCTGGGGACGCGTGGCACCCACGCCGATGTTTGTGGCCGGGCTGAAGCTAACCGAGATTCCTCCAATGTCGGAAAATACCCCTACCAAACGAGCCGTTTTGGCTGTATCTTAGCCCGCATCTCGCGGGGAGGCGGTCACACCTTCTGCGGCACTCGTTTGGTTGTCGAATATTTAGGGGTAGGAAGCTATTGGTCGGTTGCCCTGTGGTGGTTAGCTTCCTACCCCGCGAGTGGTCTTGCTGGTATAGACGAAAGCACCCCCGGAAATGTTTCCTGCCTGCAACAAAATAGTTTGTCACCTTGTATAAAGTCACCGGGCAGGATATGGCAATCCGCATTCGCGCGTGACAATGTTCCAAAAGGTTCCCGTGTTACCTTTTAGCCGACTTCCACCGTATCCAGATAGCGGGCCACCGAGGCCTTCCAGCGGAATTTGTCTGTAATGGCCTGCTGTAACGATTGGGCCGCGGCAGGCTCGCCGTGCGTCAGGTACACCTGCTTCGGGGGGACTTGCAGAGCCGTCAACCAGCGCAACAACTCGCTTTTTCCCGCGTGCGCGGAAAACTGCCCCATCATCACGATCTCTGCCAGCACGGGAACGGCCTGCCCAAAGAGGCTCAAGGTCTTGGCACCATCCTGCAACGCGCGGCCTCGCGTACCCTCAGCCTGGAAGCCCCCCAGGATCACGGCGTTCCGCTTATCCGGCAATCGCAGCGCCAGGTGATGCAGCACTCGGCCACCCGTGCACATGCCGCTTGCCGAGATGATGATGCACGGCGTCTTCACATTGTTGATCTGCTTGGATTCGTCGGCGGTGCGCGTCAGGTGGAATTCGTGCACGCTCAGGGGATCGCCGCCGTTCTGCTCGTCGCGCGCAAAGAGCAGGGAGTGATCCTCCTTGTGTTTCAGGTAGAGATCGGTGGCGCTGAGGGCCATCGGGCTGTCCACATAAACGGGAACTCTGGGGATGCGCTGAAGGTTTTCCAGTTGCCGCAGGTAATACATAAAGGTTTGCGTCCGCCCAATCGCAAATGCGGGTATGACGATGGAGCCGCCGCGCTTCACCACGCGATTCACGATGCCTTCCAAAAGCGCCAGGGGATCGCCCGTTTCGTGGTCGCGGTCGCCGTACGTGGATTCACAGAGCAGCAGGTCAATCTGCTTGGTCACTGGCGTGACGGGATCATTCAGGATCGGCTGGTCGTACCTTCCCACGTCGCCCGAAAAGACAATCACGGTTTTCTCGCCGTTCTCTGTAATCGTCAATTCCAGGCTGGAGGAACCAAGAATGTGTCCCGCGTCGTAGGACTCCACGTGAAATTCCGGCGAAATGTCGAAGCCGCCATTGCGAGGCATCGGCTTCAGCAGGCGCAGTACCGGATCAACGTCAGCCGAGGTATACAGCGCCCGCGGATGGGCGTGTTTGCTCCAATTGTGCTTGATGGCGTCTGCGGTTTCTTCTTCCTGCAAGTGCCCAGAATCTTTCAGCAGGAGATTCGTGAGTTCGATGGTGGCCGGATTGGCGAAGATGGGCTTGCGGAATCCGTCGCGGACCAATACGGGCAGCCATCCCGTGTGGTCCAGATGCGCGTGCGTCAGCACCGCGAAATTGATGGAGTTTAGATCCACCGGCAGGGGATTCCAGTTGCGCTCTTTCAGGTCGTCCGTGCCCTGAAACAGGCCGCAATCCACGAGCAATTTCTTGCCGGCCGCTTCCACAAGATATTTTGAGCCCGTCACGCAGCCAGCTGCGCCTAGAAAAGTAAGTTTGGCCATGATGAGTGCATTCTACTGGAAGCGTGGCGTTTCCCGCGATGAAAAAGGTGCAATGTTGCGAATCGGTGCGCCGGGTTCCCACGGGCCACTCCGGCCTCGCGGCGATTTATGGTAAACTTTGTGAAGTTCCTCCCGTGGGGCCGTGGCGCAGTTGGGAGCGCGCCTCGATGGCATCGAGGAGGTCGTGGGTTCGAATCCCATCGGCTCCACCAACTTTGTTTCTTCTTTTCAATCCGATAGCGAAAACTTCAAGGGGCACTAAGGGGCATTAAGCCACCTGCGAAGGCAATACGAGGCGGACGACCTTGCCGTGCGCCGCGCGCTTGCTTTCGTCCATGGCTTTGCCGTAGACGTTCATCGTGGTACGGATGTCTGCGTGGCGCATGAGTTCCTGCTGCACCTTCATCGGAGCCCCGGTTTCATCAAGCAGGGTTCTGAATGTGTGCCTGAACGAGTGCCAACCGATACGTCCGATGCCGCAACGAATGCCTGCGGGAATGATATGACGCCGCTCCACTCCCCATGGATACCAGGGTTTTTTGCCTGCCACAAACGGGCTTGCAAATACCCAGTCCTCTGGGTTTTTGAACAACGTCTTGCGTTGCCAATTCAGAAGCACCTCGGCCAATGCGGGATCAAGCGGGATACCTGCATTGGAGTATTTGGTTTTGACATCGCTTACTATCCCGGTGACGATGCCCCGCCGCACGAGCAGCGTAAGGTCATCCCAAAGCACGTCACACCATTTGAGGGCGAAAAGCTCGCTGCAGCGGAGCCCCGTGGCGAGATCGAGGATAATCATCGTGCGGAAGGGCTCATCGAGCTCTTCGAGTAAGAGACGAAATTGAGCAACGCTAAGAACCATCGGCTCACGTTGTCGTTTGCTTGTGCCGCGGACCCGCACGAGCTTCATGGGATTCTCGCCGATCTCGGTGAGCTCCCAACGCATGGCGCAGTTCCAAAGCACCCGCATGAGATTGTGGAGATGTCCTTTGGTTCTTGAAGCCAGGTCAAGCCCCTTCAACCACTGTTCCACGGCAAAAGGCTTTACCTTGGAGATGGGATAGTGGTCCCACCGTGGTTTGATCTGGTGATTGAGGTATGACATGTACGCATTGGCGGTCGAGTGCCGGAGCTCCGGAAGCTCTGTTTCAAGGTAACGTTTCACGAGCATACCGATCGTGACCGTTTGTCCTTGAGAATAATCAGAGTTCACATCAAGCTTGCGATGCTCGATGGCCCGCCACGCATTGGCTTCGGTTTTGAGCATTGAGACGGAACCAACAACTTCAGATCGTTTTGAATAGCCGCCGTCGGGCTTTCGTTCCCGCCAACGGTAGACAAATACGAGGTCCTGCTTTTTCGACGGTCGGGTTTCAATCCATCCGTGTTGATACGTGTTTCGAGTTTGCCGCAACATCATGCTCTCCTTTTGGGATTAGAGGAGAGTTGCGGCGCAACCCTGTTGGCCTTCAGTGAAGAGCTTACACCGGTACGCAGCAATGCGTCCAAGGCCGAAGGGCGGAAATACCATCGCCTCCCGAGCTGGCATCCAGGAATCTGGCCGTTGCGCACCATGCGCTTGACGGTCTTAGGGTGAAGCCGAAGGAATCGAGCGGCTTCAGCGCAGTCCCAGACGGGCTCGGGAATTTGATGTGGCTCTGTGCTCGAAGCGAAGGGCAGACTGATTCTCTTGGCTGACGGCGATGGCTTGCTTTCGGACCAATATCCAGCCTGGGTTTCGGATCTTAACGATGACGAATCCACTGCAAGGCGCAAGCCATGTACTCTTGGCGAATCTGGGTTCTTGCGCACGCCGAGTTGGAGGCGGTGGTGCATGGGGCTTTACTTCAGTTCCAGTTAGAACGACTCTCCTTTCGAGCTTGGTTCATGATTGTTGGTGTGTTGGCCTGCGAGCCAGGACTGAAACTCTTTGTCCTTGCCACACACAAGTTTCAGTGCCTCCGTGATGACGTAAGACGGAGTGGAATCGATGAACTCTGCACATTGGTCGAGCTGTGTTTTCACCGACTCCTCAACTCTTGCTTAGATCGTTACGGACTTTGGTTGTTTTGGTGGTGCCTTGATGATTGCCATGCTGTGCTTCTCTTCCTCCTATCTGGTTTGTCTTACGCTCTGCATTACGACTTGCATTCTCCGACTCTTGCACGCGGCCAAAACACGGTCACCGTTCTTCGGTGACGGGCGGGAGCGATCCCACGAACTTTTTGGGCGGCTGAAAGCCGAAAAAGTGGGGTCGCTCCCGCCCAATCTGGTGCTTTTTTCTGTGTCACTTTTCTCATTCTCGTGTTGTTTATTTCCTCCTTTTCCCGAGACATATGCGCATCACAGGGTGCAGAAGTTGGTGAAGACAAACCTGCAGTAGGTAATTCCTACCTTCTGCACCTGCTTCGCCCAAATTCCCGCCGCGCACCGAAAGAAGTTTCTGGTTGGGCTGGAGCGACCTCCGCCGTCTTTTGGGCACGGAACCGTGCGCAAAAGGGGGGTCGCTCCAGCCCAACACGCGGGCCCATCCGCGGCCAAACTCCCTGTCCCGCGGTGTGCAACTTCCTCTCCTTCGGGCACTTGTTCGAGCGCCAAGGTGACCGCGAGGGTGAACTATAGTGTGATCTGCGTCTTTCATGCACACTTCACCCTCCACACTGAAAAATGGCCAACGTAGGCCTTTGATGTCATCGAGCCCCTACTATGAAAGAGGCTTTGAAAGCTGAAAAAGTAAGAAAAATGTTTTCCCTTAACTTACAAGAAACCGTAGTGAGTCTCTTCATGGCAGAAAGTTCACCGACTCCCCTCTACTTACTAGGGAACATCCAATCGGGAAAAAGTGAGAAAGAATTTTGATCCCTTGCCGGGGTGCCTGGCTGGCAGCGAACTGCAGGACACAGCCCTATACTTATCTAAGGAACATCCAGAGGGGAAAAAGTAAGAAACTATTTTTGGCCATCGGGAAACTCTCAGCCTGCTGGGGAAATCTCGACCACGGCCCCCTACTTATTTAAGGAACGTCGAGAGGGCAAAAACGGAGAAAAAATCTTGGTACCAGTACGTTTTTTCGCTGGGTCAACCAAAGGACGAGGCCACGGTGAAGGGAAAGGAGAGGAGTCTCTTGCCCCCATACCGGTCCAATCAATCCGATCACAATGGCGGATTGGACGCCCTCTCGAACCTCCGGTAAACACTACGCGACTTCCCGGTACCAATAATCCGGGCAACTTCCTCGAACGCCGTTTGAACGTAGTCGCTGGCGCGACGGACGCTTCGCGTGCTATGCTCCTCACGTCATGCCGCAAGATAGAGCTTTTAACTGTGATTTTCGGTTTTCTATGATTTTCCTAAGCCAAGCAAAATCAACAGCCTGCAGACGAAAAAAGATTCAATTCCCATGGCCGTTAGATCGGTGCAGCCACTAGCCCGCATCCGCCGCAACCGCCAGCGCCCACCTTCAAACGGCTCTATCGAACGCGCGCAGAGCACCTCGCTCGGACTTTGCGCTTTTGTGAAGACGCGCCTCCGATAGAGCACTAACGTTTCTGGATATGGCGTCGATTGAGGAGCCAGAGAGCCGCTCTCTCTCTCTCTCTCTCTCTCTCTCCTCAATTGCACCGAGTTGTGACGCCACTGCGAGTGTGGGTGACCTTGTCTGATCACTGCGAGTAGTTGGCCCGCGAGACGTTCAGCTTGTTCATCTTGTTTTGGAGTGTTGTTCGCTTCAGTCCCAGGCGCTCCGCCGCTCCGCCCTTGCCGGCGATTCTTCCGGAGGCGGCAATCAAAGCATCGATAATGGCCTGCCGCTCTGCCTGTTCGAAACTTGGCGCGGCTGAAGCAATGGAGTGGACCGATGATTTCTTCAGCTCTGCACGGAGGACATTCAATTCGTCCCCTTGCGTGAAGATCACGCAACGCTCGATGAAGTTCTCCAACTGCCGAATATTGCCCGGCCAATCGGCATTCACCAGCG
>Ga0326727_10001338_pt1 | contig 92047 bp, 77 predicted proteins | sample MB2enrmetagenome_FD_207643 | JGI IMG/M metagenome (GOLD analysis project Ga0326727, IMG submission 207643) | Lab enriched peat soil microbial communities from McLean, Ithaca, NY, United States - MB29MY | ecosystem: Environmental > Terrestrial > Soil > Wetlands > Peat | place: USA: New York... | reverse complement strand
GAGGGCGGATAACTGCTTTGGTCAATCAGCTGTCCCTTGTAGAACAACTGCACCGCAACCGCCTCGACCTGTCCCTTGCCATAGCGTTGAAGGGTGTTCGGGTGCACGAACATCGCGGAATAGTGCTGGGGGCCCTTGGCGACGTTGACGTAGGTGATTTCGCCGACGAGGGCATGCGCGTTTTCGCCCCGTCCCAGCAGCACGTAATATTTCAATTGAACGTCGTCGGCCCAATCGGGCGAGCTTTCAAATTCCGTCTCAATTTGCAGCCAGTTCTGGCCGGCGCTCACAGAGCGACCGCCAGCGCCCGAGACAATCGACCGGTAATCGGGCGGACTGACGAGTCGTTGGCGGACGGCCCTGATCCGAAATGACGGGGAAGCTGGCGCCTGCGGTTCCTGGGCAAAACTGAGAACAGCAGGTATCAGAAACGCGACTGATACTGATAAAGTTGCTAGTACCGTTCGATTGCTCATGTGTGTCATCTGCGGGAGCGCTCCAAAAATCCCGACGAGCTAAAAAACTCTCGACAAACGAAATGTAAAGAAGCCTGACACATCGGTCAACAGCAAAAGCGGGGTGGCGTTGGTTTCGTGCCGGCAGGCATGGGCATATTTGCTGCTATTTCAGGCAGGCAATGCACCCCACGAATAAACAGGCGGGCTTTGCCTTGCCTCCAAACGTGGCGCGGGCGTCCCGCGTCATCCTGCTGGGCAGCGCCATCGTCGTGCTCAGCGGTTGTGGGCCGTCGACGGTGTCGACAGACCAGCCGGCGGCTCTCCAGGCGGTGCCGGAGCGCGGCCAGCGGGTTGCGGTCGGGCCCATGGGCACGGACGCCAATCGTCCGCTTGCGCCCGAGGAGCTGACCCGCAAGCACCAACTGGAGACCGAGCTGGCCGCCGAGCGCCCGACGCACCGGCTCAAGTTCCGTGATGGCCACGTCCTGGATGGATGGGTGATTTCCGAATCACCGACCACCATTCGCTTTCGCGATGGGTTTGGCTATTCCGGGTATGTGGTCGAGTCCTATCGGTGGGGCGACGTGGTGACGGTGGAGGTACTGCCGGCGGCTCCGTTTCAAGTGACACCGCGCGACGTGCGGTTCAGCGCCGAGTTTCCCCGGTTCCACTTTGTCAAGAGTCCACCGTATACGATCGTCACGGACGAATCGTATGGCGAAGTGCAGAAGACCCTGGGCGTCTTGACCGACCTGCGCGAGCAGTTCCGCCATCATTTCGCGCCGCTGATCCGGCGGGAAGGTGAGTTGCGGGACGTGGACGTGGTCTTCTTCGGTTCCGAGGACGCCTTCCGGACTTACGCGCTACGGGTCGCGCCCTCGTTCGTGAACAGCGCCGGGTTCTTTTCGTCGGGTGAAAACCGACTGGTGCTGCTCAACCAGCTCAACACCTCCCGGTATTTTCAGGCCCGAGGCCGTCTTGAGGAACGCAGCCGCCGGTACCACGATTCCCCCGAGGCGGGGCCGCAACTGGCGGCACTCCGTTCGGATATCACCTCGGAGGCGAAGTTGATCAATGAGCGCCTGATTCGCCATGAGGGGGCGCACCAATTATTTCACGCCTATCACATTCACTCCCGCTACGGATTGGAGCCGACCTGGCTTACGGAGGGCCTGGCGCAGTACTGCGAAACCGCGGAAATCGGGCGGTACCATGCCCCGCTGGCGGAGCGGGTGACGCGGGCGCAGAAGGCGGGTCAACTGCTCCCGCTGAAGACGCTGCTGAATCACCGGGACGCGTCCGGTTTTTTCGCCCTCGGAGAGGGCCGCATCGAACTCGCGTACGCCGAGAGTTGGGCGCTGGTGTACATGTTGATGCAAGGCGACACCCGCCCGCAGTTTTTCAACTATGTGAAGTCGTACCGGGATATTTCCACCTACCGGCAGATTACCGCCGTGGAACGAGCTGAGCCGGAGACGTTGCTGGAAGCTCAATTGAAGGTGGACCGCAACACACTGGAGCAACGATGGGATTCCTTTATAACCCATTTGTAATTCGACGAATCATCATTTATGGCGGGTCCGCGGCCGTGCTGTTCCTGGCGCTGTTCCTGGGGCGCGGATTTGGCCAGAGCGCGCCGGGCGGCTCGTCGCTGTGGACGTTTGAGGGATTTCAACACGCCCTCATGGGCGGCCCCCCAAAATCGTCCGACCATGATTCCGCCATGCAACTGCGTCGTGAACTGGCGGACGGGAATGCCAACCAAGACAACGGCAATTCGGTCAGTGACAAGCAGGTGGTATTTGCCTCCGCGCGCGACATCCCTGCGCAGGACGATTCCGGCCGACCCAACTACGTACCGGGCCAGTTGATCGTGCGGTTCCATGGCGGGGTGCCCCATCATCGCCAGGATGAAATCGTCGACGAACTGGGCGGTCGAATTCTGCGGACGCTGGACGTACGGCACGGCGAGTATCTGGTGGTTTTGTCGGGCGGGTTGTCGGTGCCCGCGGCGGCGGAGCAACTCGCCAAGCTGCAGGAAGTCGATTTTGCCGAGCCGAACGTGCTCCATTACATCAATGACCTGCCCAGTGACGAATACTACGCGTCGTACGATGGGGAGTCGACGGAACTCCAGCGCTGGTATTTCAATGGAATTGGCTCCGACTCCAACCTTGAGGCGGAAGCGGCGTGGAACGTTACCACGGGCAGTTCGAATATCGTCATTGCCATTATTGATACGGGAGTATTGACCAACCACCCGGATCTGGCCGGCAATCTCTGGACGAACCCGAACGTCGCCGAAGATGCGACCAATGGATACCCGGGCGATATCAACGGCTGGGACTTCTATAACGGCGGTCCCGATCCCGATCCCGATCTGGGCGATGGCGGCGGCGATGGCAATGTGTTCCACGGGACGTTCGTGGCCGGTGTGGCGGCGGCGGTGTCGGACAACGGCATCGGGGTCGTCGGCGCGAGTTGGTACAGCCAGATCATGCCGTTGAAGGTGTTTACGAACGCGGGCGGTGCGCCGTCGACGGCCATTGCCGAGGCGATCCGGTTCGCGGCTGACCACGGCGCGAACATTATCAACATGAGCTTTGGAAGCCTTGTCCCGACCCGAATCATCGACAGCGCGATCCAGTATGCCCACGCCCAGGGTGTTATCATGGTCGCCGCAGCGGGCAACAACAATTCCAGCCAGCGCAGTTACCCTGCATCGTATCGGTACGTCATCTCCGTGGGCGGAAGCGGCAGCGGCAGCATCTTGAGCGGTAGCAGCGCGGCCAGCATGCGGTCGCGCGCCAGTTTCTCCGAATACGGTCGGAAAGCGGTGGATGTCGTTGCCCCGGCGGTGGACGTGGTCAGCACGGCGGTGTTGAGCCTGACCGACCAGAACAATGGCATGGGCACGGCCGGCAGCCCGACGTACTTTGTCGGCGACGGCACGTCGTTTTCCTCGCCGCTGGTGGCTGGCGAAGCGGCGTTGCTGTTATCCCGTGCCGAGCAACTCGGGCTGGACGGCTCGATCAGTCCCGATGCGATTGTGACCGTCATCCTCAACGCCACGACCTGTCTCGGTGACGACACGAACTCGGCGCCCAATGTCGGTCCCGATTGGGCCGGGCACGGGCGCGTGGATTACCTGACGGCGATCCAGCAGATCGGCCCGCAACTGGTCAGCGCGCCCAAAGCGCCAACGAGGTTGACCGCCAAGCCTGCGGGCACGGGAACGGTGGAATTGGATTGGACGGACCGGTCGGACAACGAGCAGGGGTTTATGATCGAGCGGGCGGACAAGTCCAACGGCGCTGTCGGTTCCTTCGACCTGATCGACGAGGTTGGGCACGGCGCCACCGGTTACACGGACAGCACCGCGCAGTCGGGCGTGACCTACCTATATCAAGTCGCCGCGTTCAACGTCGCCGCGACGAATTGCGCTCCGAAGTGCGCGGTCGTGACCGTGGAGTAGGGCACGAAGCGTTTACCACCCTTCGACTTCGCTCAGGGCAGGCACCGACACAGAGGGCACAGAGTGTCTACCGCCTACTGCGCCAGCACCTACGGGACAAGCCGGACGCGGTAGAAGAGAATCCTTCCGGGGAGAACACTCAGCCTGGCCGTGTCGGTGAATGTGTACGTCTCGCCCCCCAAAACAAGGTTGAGCGTCAACGAACCGCCTTGCGCGCCGATGACGAAGTCGGTCACGTCTTCGAGGTCGATGTTGGTTTGGCATCCGTCGGCGGGGAATGTCCACGATGGCGCGGTGTAGATTCCCAGGTGATTCGCCGCCGCCAAGGTTGGAGCATCGACCGCCAGCAAGTAAATCTGTTGGCCACCGAAGCCCGCAGCACTCTCTGAAACATCCCAACTCGCAGACAGGCCGGTTCCGTTGCCAACCGCGAACGGCGTGCTGTAGGGGGTGAAGTTCGACATGATGGCGCTGACATTGCCCGCAGTGAAATTCGACTGGATGGTGGACTCGCTGATGCTGAAGGTTCCCAGCATGAGCAGGCTGCCAACCGGCAAGGCGTTGCCCAAGGAATCCGTAATGCCGCGTGTCCACACCGCCGAGCAGTCAACTGTAGATGGGACGACCGAGGTTGTGACCATGGTGCCGCCCGGCGCTGTCAACACGGGAGCGTATGCGGCTCCCGCGTCGAGGTAGTTGGTAGTCGATAGACCAACACCAGAAGCAACAATTATCGGGCTGGCGTCCGCAAAATTCGTGTTGTACTCGGCAATCATCGCCGTGCTCTTGGTGCTTTGCAGGGCGTAACTGTGGCCGCCATCGCAGATCCAAGCCACACTGATGTCGTTGCCTTCCTTCGTGATGGAGGTAATGCGCAGGGCCGACGCGGCCGAGGGCACAATCGTGCCGTTGTTCTGGACGCCAGACCAGAACTGTACGTACCCCTTGCTCGCATCAATCAGGCCGTTGTTCACGACCGGCCCGTAGAAGTTCAGAGCCGTGCCATTGAGTGTGTAGATGTCCCCGTTGTTGGTGACGATGCCGGTGAAGTTTAGTGTCCCGCCGCAATTGGCCAACACGACACCGCCCGCGTCAACCAGCACATTCCCATTGACCGTCCCGCAGCCGCTCAGAGTGGCATGGGTGTCGATCAAGAGGTTGTTGGCGAACGAATGCACGCCGCCGTTGAGTTGAAATGTGGCCGCGTCCGTGCCATCGCCGACGATAAAGACTTCGTCGTTGGTCACAGATGTGCCGCCGCTGGTCAGGGTGCCGGCTTTAAAATCGACGAATCCGCTCACGTATGAGTAGTATTGATTCGACGCCACCACAAGGCTGTCCACTGTCACCGCGCCGCCGTTGAGCGCCAAGACGCCGCCGAGCAGATTGAGCACGCCGTTGCCGAGCGCGTTCGTCGCATACAGAGCGCCGCCTGAAACAGCAATCCCACTTCCCACCCCGCACAGACTGAAATCTGGGGAAACAGAGGAGTAGACATTACTGGCGATAACGGTACCGCCATCACTGATCGTAAGTAGGAAACAACCCCCAGAAGACGACAAATAGAGATCACCGCTATTGTACACCGCGCCTCCGTTAGCGACGGACATCGAGAAGTTCTCACCCTCGATTGCGAGGTCAGCGCTGTTACTCCAGACCGAGCCGGTGCCCGTGACTACCAGCGTAAAGGGAACGGCACCGTTGGCTTCCGCATCAACGCCACTGCTAGATACCGCACCGCCGTTGGCGATAGTCATCGAGGTGCCCCAACCCCCGCCCTCTACGACTAGGCCCCCGCTGATGTACCACACGGAGCCACTGTCCGTGACTGATATTGAGGTGCCGTCACCGTCGTTTTGCTCCGTGCCGCTGCCGCTGTATACTACCCCGCCCTTGGCGATGGTCAGCGACCCATCATAGACAGTCAGGTCACCGCTGATGCTACAGACCGAGCCGGTGCCAGTGACCAGCAGGATGGCCACATCCTCTTGGTTCCACTCGATAAACGCGTCGTTGGCGAAGACAGCACCGCCGTTAGTAATGGTCAGTGAGTCATTTCCCTCAGCAAAGAATGCACCAACGTCCAGTCCGCCGTTGATCTCCCACACCGAGCCACTACCTGTGACCAAGACCGCACCAGATACCGACCAATCGGCACCCACGTAGCCACCGGTGCTATACACGGCGCCGCCGTTGGCGATGGTCAGGGAGTTGTAGTCGTTGTATTCTGGCCCCGCGTAACCGACATAAAGCCCAGACTGGTTGGCCCAGACCGAGCCGGGGCCCGTGACCACCGCTGAGTTGTCTGAAGAGGAGCGGCTGTAGCTCAAATAGCCATTGTTGTCAAACACGGCGCCGCCGTTGGTGATGATCAATTGGTTGGCCTGTCCGGAGTCCCCTATGGTGAGGTCGTTGCCATTACTCCAAACCGATCCGCTGCCGGATATGATGGCCGTGTTATTGGAGGCGCTGGAGCCGTAGCCAATGTAGCCGTAGCCATTGAATACCTCTCCGCCGTTGCTGACGATCAACCGGTTGCCGGAGCCAACGACACCGACCAAAGCGCCGTCAAGACCTTCAGGGCCGCCGCCAGTCGTGTCCACTTCGAGTTCCGAATTGGTAACGGTGATGATGCCCCCGCCGCCCAGGAAGACAGGGCCCTTGACGAGAAGGGGTGTAGATACAGTGCCCATATTATTCAGAGCCAGCGTGTTGATCGAGCCGGTCGGGGCCGACACGCTGAGGTAGTTAATCGTCAGGCATCCGTTGACGTTGTTGCTGAGCACGGTCGTGGCATCAATCGTGACAGTCTTGGTGGCGGCGTTGGTGATCAAGTCGGCCGGGTCGGCGTCGGATGGCGTGACACCGGTGGACCAGTTGCCGCTGGTCTCCCATTTGCCCGTGCCGTCAATCCAACTGTTGTTGGGCGACGATAGGAGAGTGCCGTTGTTGACGAATCCGCCGAAGAAATACACGGCGCCGTTGGTGGCAACAACGGTCGCGTTGTTGACCACGACGCCGAAAAAGCTGATGGCCGTGCCGCTGACGACACTGATGGTGCCGTTGTTGGTCACCGTGCCAGTGAAATTCAGTTCACCGCCGCAATTGGCCAGCACCGAGCCGCCCGCGTCAACCAGCACATTCCCGTCGATTGTACCGCAACCAGTCAGTGAGGCGTTGTTCCGAATCTCCAAGCCATTGGCGAAGGAGTGAACGCCGCCAAGCAAATAGTAAGTGGCCGCGTCAATGCCATCGCCGTCCAAAAACGTCAGGCCGTTGATTATGGTTGCGCCCGCGCTGTTGACCAGGCCGCCGTTAAAGATGACGGTGCTGCCGGCATTGGTGAGGATCAGACTGGTAACGCTGACCATGCCCCCACCCAGCGTGAGCATTCCCGAGCCGCCGGCGTTTGCTCCCAGCACAAGGTTGCTGGCAAACAGCGCTCCACCGTTGGTGAGGATCAACTGGTTGCCAGTGCCGGAGTTCCCCACGACCAAGTCACCGCCGTTGCTCCAGACGGACCCGGTTCCGCTGACCAGCGCCATATTATTGCTAGCGCTGGAATTGTATCCCAAATAGGAGTCGGGGCTGAACACGACACCACCGTTGGTGATGATCAACTCGTTAGCCGCGGCCGTATAGCCCACGTAAACGCTGCCGCTGTTAGTCCAGAGCGAGCTGGTACCGCTCACCACCACCATGTTGTTGCTGCTGGTGGCGCTATCGCCGACATAGCCACCCGCGCTGATCACTGCGGCACCGTTCGTGATGGCAAATACGGCGTTGTTGCCTGTAATGCCCACAAGAAGATTGCCGTAGGTCTGGACTGCCGAGTTGTTGACTACAACAGCACCATTGTTGTCGATGGCCAGAGTATTGAGAACCGCCAATGGAATCGCCATTCCGGCATTGTTGATAAGGACCGTGTTCGTCGAACCAAGCGGTGCCGAGACGGTCAGGTTGTGTATTGTAAGACTGCCAAGGGCGTTGGTGGCCGTTGTCGCGTCAATGGTTACCGTCTTGGTGTTGGCGTTGGTAACATAGTCGCTGTCATCTGATGAAGACGGCGCGACATCCAGCGACCAATCCGCCGCATTCTCCCACTTATCGCTGCCGTCCGTCCAACTGTTGGGGAGACCCGGTGTTAGGGCTACCCAAGATGGCAGGGGGCTGCCGTAGAGCACCCCATTGTCGTTGCCGGTAGCATCCGTTACTGTCCGGGGGCTGCCGTCGTTGCACGGCCAATAGACAATCGTGCTGGGGTCGACAGGATACGAAGTCGGCGGCGAAAATATTTGCCCTGTGTAACGGGCCACGCTGGAGATGCGAACCTGAGCGATAATGCCCCCGAACCAACAACCGCCATTCGTGTCGCGGTACGCCAACCGCAACGGGGTCTGCCACAGGAATGGGTTTTCAGATCCGGCTTCCGACGCAACCAGTTGGCCATCGACATAGAGCCGCACTTGGCCTCCGTCCCAGACGCATGCCACATGATGCCAATTTCCGTCTAGCAGACTCAGGTTGGCAGTAAGTCCGCCCATTCCTCTCGGGTTGAAGGCAATCGAATTAGTGTAGATGACAATGTCACACAAGGAGTTAAATCCAATATCATCACCGAGCGTCGAAATAATCGCGGGATTCTGACCGTTTACCGACGTGCCAATAAACCACGCCTCGACGGTGTACGCGCTAATGGTCTGGTTGAAGGCATTGGTGCTCTGAACGAAATTCTGCTGGCCGTCGAACTGCAAAGCGAAGTTGTTGGTGCCTAGTGGCGGCACATTTGCCTCGACGATGTGACCGAAGAACAATAAACCCATTCCCGTCACGATGATGCGAAACCTGTTCATGGCATTCCGTTGAGTGGCTAGCGGTGAACGGCTCGTGCGATGCGGTATTCCTCGAACTTCGGCGTACTCGTCTTTCAAGATAGCCTCCACACTGCACTCGCAACCGGATTTGCTATGTCCGTCCCAGCCTCGCGCGGACGGGACGCGTTGGGGTCGAGGTGCGGCCCCGGAAATGGACCGATCAATCGCGTTTATACGCCTCATGGGACATGCATTTCAAGCCGAATCGGGTTGTGGTCGAATGGCCAGCATCCACCCGTTTGTCCACCCGAGGACGGAGCAGGGACAGCTATCGGAGAGGCGATATTTTTTGCTGGAAGCGGCTGGGGAGTTGTGCTAGGCTCGGGCGGTTGGTTGGATTTGCATTGCGACCGGGAACACGACGTGGTCTCAGCGGCTAGTGCCGCTTTCGGCTCCGCTCACGCCCGCTCGGCCAGGCGGCTCGGTTGACTCCGCTCACGCCCGTTCGCGTCGCCCTGCGGGTGCCGAAACAACATGGCCTCGTCTCGCGGCTACCCTCGCCGCTCGGCTTTGACATAGGGGACCCGGGGCGTGGTTGGTAGAGTTCTTTGAAAAGTGAAGAAGGTGTCAGGGATGGCGAAGACGCGACGGGTTGGCTTGAGTGCGAGCCTGTGGCGCGGGTGGGTTGTGTCCACAGAGTGGGAAAGTTGGGTGCGGGGGGGAGGGTTACCAAACGAACCCAATTCTGTGCAGGCCGGCGTGGAAATTGTGTTTTGGGAAAGCCAAAAACGAAGCCAATTGTGGGGGGTAGGTGTGGCGCCGAAGGGTGTTTTTGACGGAGAAATGGCGTTGCGTCCCCCCCTCATCTTGCTCCTTTGCGACCAAGGCGGGAGTACGGCGGCAAGCGGAGGGTGGCGCCCGGGCCGGGCGCCCTACAAGCGCAAAGCGCCGCGTGCGGGGTGCGCCACTGACGGCTTTAGACGGTCAGACGGGTCAGGGCTTCGAGGTATTTCTCGGTGGTCTTGCGGATGACGGAGTCGGGCAGGACGGGACCCGGCGGGGTCTTGTTCCAATCGAGGGTTTCGAGGTAGTCGCGGACGAATTGTTTATCGAAACTCGGCTGGGGTTTGCCGGGGGCGTAGCCGTCGGCGGGCCAGAAGCGGGAACTGTCGGGGGTCAGGGCTTCGTCGATGAGGATGAGTTTGGAATGCGTCGGCGAACCGTCAGACTCCAAAAGCCCGAACTCGAACTTGGTGTCGGCGATGATGATGCCGCGGGTGGCGGCATAGTCGCGGGCGTAACTGTAGAGGCCGAGGGAGGTGTCGCGCACTTTTTCGGCGAGCGGTTGGCCGAGGATCTCGGCGCAGCGGTCGAAATCGATGTTCTCGTCGTGGCCCGTCTCGGCCTTGGTGGCGGGCGTGAAGATGGGTTGGGGGAGCGGGCTGGATTCGACAAGGCCGTTGGGCAGCTTGATCCCGCAGACGGTGCGGGATTGTTTGTATTCCTTCAGCCCGGAACCGGCGAGATAACCGCGGACGACGCATTCGACGGGGAGCGGCTGGCATTTGCGCACGAGCATTGAGCGGCCCTGGAGGGCAGCGTTCGCGGCGGCCACGGATTTCGGCAAGCGGTGCGATGGCGCGGCGAGATCGCTCGTGATGAAATGGTTCTCGACGATGTGCCGGGTCTTGCCGAACCAGAATTCGCTGAGGGCGGTGAGGACGCGCCCCTTTTCGGGGATCGGGTTGGGCAGGATGACATCGAATGCGCTGATGCGATCGGTCGCCACGAAGAGCAGCGAGTCTCCGAGGTCGAAGACTTCGCGGACTTTGCCGCTCTTGAGCTTCTTGACGCCTGGGAGATCGATTTGCGTGATTGTGTTCGCCATGGTGCTCGCCTAAACTTCGGTCATATTGTATGAATCCCAGCCGAAAGTTTAAGGAAAATGTGCTGGTCGTCGGCTTTTTTTTACTGAGCGTCGCCGTCGTGGTGATTCTCATCATCGGCGCGTGGAAAGGGCGCACGTCCGCCCGCCCGTCAATTCCAGCGGCGGAGCAGGTCAACCACTAGACGCACGCCGAACCCTGTCGCACCCTTGGTCAGATAGGGAAGCTCTTCCGTGGTCCACGCCGTGCCCGCGATATCGAGATGCGCCCAGGGCGTGTCGTCGACGTACTTCGCGAGGAACGCTGCGGCCGTGATGGCGCCGCCGTAGCGGCCGCCGGTGTTCTTGATGTCAGCCACGTCGCTCTTGATCTTGTCCTTGTACTCCTGCCACAACGGCAACGGCCAGACGCGGTCACCGGTGCGGTCGGCGGACGCGCGGATTTTCTCCTGCAGCACATCGTCATTACCGAGGAGACCGGCCGCGATACTGCCGAGAGCGACGACGCAGGCGCCGGTGAGAGTGGCGAAGTCGATAATGGTCTTGGCCCCGCGTTCGCGAGCGTAGACGAGAGCGTCGCCGAGCACGACGCGGCCTTCGGCGTCGGTGTTGAGCACTTCGATGGTCACGGCGCGCTTGTCCGACCCGCGGTAGCTGGTCACGATGTCGCCGGGACGGTAGCTTGTGGAACTGGGCATATTTTCGGCGGAGGAAATAACGCCGATGATATTGAGCGGCAGTTTCAATTGGGCAACGGCCTTGAGGATGGCGAGAACGGCGACGCCGCCGCATTTGTCGAATTTCATTTCGTCCATCTTGTCGGACGGCTTGATCGAGATGCCGCCGGAATCGAACGTGATGGCTTTCCCGACGAGCGCAATGGGCGCGGCGTCTTTGGAGCCGTAATATTCGAGGACGATCAAGTGCGGTTCATTCGCGCTGCCGCCACCGACGGCCAGCAATCCGCCGAAACCGCCCGTCTCGAGTTCTTTTTTGGCGAGGACGGTGCACACCAGACCCGAATCGTCCGCCAGTTTGCGGGCATAGTCCGCCATGACGCGGGGAGTGACGACGTTGCCGGGCAGATTGCCAATTTCGCGGGCGTAATTGGTGGCTTCGGCAACGATCTGTGCGTCCACAACAATTCTCCTGGCTGCCTTCAGGTCGGCGTGTGCGGGAATGCAAAGCGTAAGCGTCTTTAATTCCGTCGCTTCACCGTCGTCATTAGGTTTGAACTGGCGGAACTGGTACGTCGCGAGGATTGCGGCCTCGACGATGGCAGCCAACGAATCGTTAACGTCGCCCGATGCCTGCACGGCGGCGCGCTCGATACCCAGGTCACGGAGTTTCTTGGCGGCGATGCCCAGGGCGCGGCGCAGAGTTTCGGTCGTGAATTTGTTGCGCCGGCCGAGGCCGACCAGCAGCACGCGTTGGGGGGCGAGTTTGCCCGCCGAGTGAAGGAGAAAGAGCTGGCGCTCGGCTCCGTGAAATTCTTTGGGACCGACATGGCGGAGCAGGTTCTTGAAGGCCGCGGGCCCATCGAGGCGTTCCTTCTCGAACGCGAACAGAACGGCGGCCGGTTGCTTTTGAGAGAGAGCCGAGGAGGTGGTGACAGAAAAGTTCATAGATGTTTTCCAACGCGGATTATAGCAATGGGCGTGCGTCCGTCAACGCTTCGTCGCGGGGGGGCATCGCCGCGAGATTTTGATAGTCAAGGATTTGCGTGGTTTTGAGGAAAGGCGCGACGGTTGTGCGTGTATTCATGGCCTGTGGCCCGAGGATTCGGATGGTGGCAGTTTGCGTGGCAAGTTTCGTGCTTTCTTTAGGTTACGACATCTGGGTTGCCCGTGGCAATCGAATGTCGGACCGTGCGAGAGCATTCATGATCCAGAGTTTATTGGCGAACGTCATCGCGTTCGTTAGCGCGACCTTTCCGCCCGACGGATTGAGGGTCGCGCTGGCGCTGGCGTTGTTCAGCACGTGGTTGGTGGCGGTCGTCCTTGCCTATCTGAACCTCCACACACGGGAGGCATGCTATCGATTCTGGGCGGTCGCCTGGCTTTACTACTCGATGTACCTGGCGACAGTGCTGGGGTTGGACGAACGACCAGATCTCGCGATCCTCCCGACGTTGGGCCGGGTCTGCGTGGGCGTCAGCGCGCTCTGCATGGCGTGGGGGACGTTGCATTTGGCCAACCGCGCGCGGTCCGATCGGGAACTGGGGATCGGATCGGTGGTCATGCTGGTCTGGAGCTTTGCGATTCGCTCCGTGGCGGGGAACCATGTCTGGATCAACTCTCCGACATTTCTGCTGCTGGGATTATCGGGCCTGGCTGTCGCACTCCCTCACGCGAAGCAGTGGAAAGAACAGCCGGGGGCACGTGTGCTCTGCGTCAGTTTGCTGCTGTGGTCAGTGCACCAATGTACCTTCCACTGGCTGATCGCTTGCGAGCCGGCGTTGGGTGCCTTGGAATTCGTTGTGTCCACTGTCCTTGCCCTCGGAGTGAGCGTGGGGCTGATCGCGTTGGCGTTGGAGCAGGCGCGTGCGCGCCACGACGCGTTGTTGCAGGAATGTCAGAACGGCGCCGCGCAACGCCGTACGCTCGAGCGAGAGTTGCAGATCTCCGAGCAGAAATACGAGCAACTTTTCGATTCGGCGTGTGATGCGATCATCCTTGTGGATATCGCGACTTTTGAGATTGTGCAGGTGAATCCGGCTGCTGAAGAGCTGATCCTGCGCAGGACGGACGAGTTGATTGGCCAACCCTTACGGACGCTCTGCCCGAACCTCCAGGATTGCACGGAGAGCCTGTTGGAGAACAAGAAACGGGCGGAAGCGCTATTCGATGCGACAGGCGAGATCCAGATCACCCAAGGGGAGGGGGAGCACGTGCTTTGTGAAGGAGTGGTGACACTGATGGACTGTCACAAGCGGCCGGTGCTCCAGATCAACGTTCGGGAAATTACCACCCGCAAGAAGATGGAGCAACAATTGCGGCAGGCGGAAAAGTTGTCCGCGCTCGGCCAACTCGTAGCCGGCGTCGCGCATGAATTGAACAACCCGCTCGCCGTGGTGATGGGATACACGCAACTGTTCGTGAAGAACAAGGGCCTCGATGAAAAGGTCCGCAAGGACTTGCAGAAGGTCCTTCATGAAAGCGAACGGGCGGCAAAGATTGTGCGGAACCTGCTCACGTTCGCGCGTCCACGCGAGCCGCATATGACCATGGTGGATGTGAACCGGATTGTGGTTGATGCGTTGGAGAATCGCGAGATGCAGGTGCAACGCGCCAAGGTCGACATCGTGCGACGGCTGGGCAAGGACCTGCCGCCCACGATGGCCGACGAGGGTCAGATTGAGCAGGTGTTGGTGAACCTGCTCACGAACGCCATTCAGGCGCTGGAGAATCGTCCCGACAAACGGATCGTCGAAATCAGCACCGAGTATTGCAACAACCGGATCCGCGTCGTGGTCGCGGATAACGGGCCCGGCATCCCTGAGCCGATTATAGGACGGATCTTCGATCCGTTCTTTACGACGAAGGGCCCCGGAAAAGGCACGGGACTCGGGTTGTCAATCTGCTACAGCATTGTGGAGGAGCACAAAGGGAAGATCCGGGCGGAGACCAAGGCCGGCAAGGGCACGCGGTTCATCGTCGATTTGCCCGTGGTAAAATGTTCCGCCGCGGTGCATCCGCCGCCAGCGGAAGCGCCCGTCGCCGAACATGAGACCGTCGTGCCCGCGGGACGGTTGTTGATCGTGGATGACGAACCGGGAATCGTCGATGTGCTGAAGCGAGCGCTGAACGAGAAAGGCTTCCAGACGGAATCTGCCTGCAACGGTGTCGAGGCCCTGGCGCGTCTCGCGTCGAACGAGTACGACCTGATCATTTCCGACATTTGTATGCCGGAAATGAGTGGCGAAAAACTTCATACCGTAATCAGTGAACGGTATCCACATATGCAGGAACGGATCATCTTCGTAACCGGTGACACGGTCAGCCCGTCGTCGCGAAATTTCTTGGAGCGGTCTGGCGCCCGTTGGCTCAATAAGCCATTCGATATTAGTGAGATCGAACGCATCGTCGTCAGCACGTTACGCGAGGGAACAGCCATCGCCGCTGGCTAGGACGCTGTAAGGCTGTAACTCGTCATACGCCTGAGAATGGCCCTCTTGCCGTCGTGACACGAAGCATGGTACTATACCCGCCGCGTAGCGAATCGCATCTATACAAATCCATGCAGTCCGATCAACGGCAACGAAGAGTATTGATTTTTTGTCTTTCGGGTCTCGGCGACGTAATTATGGCGTCGCCGTCGATTGCCGCATTGGCAGCTGAGCCAGAGCGTTTCCATCTCACGCTCCTGACGATGTTTGGAAGCGTGACGGAGTATTTGCGTGAACAGGCGTTCACCGAGGATGTGCGGTTTGCGGATTTTCCGCACAGCCCGAAGGTCAGGATTCTGCGGGATCTCTGGCGGTTGCGTCAGGAACGGTTTGACGTGAGCATTCTGACCTACTCACACAATCGATTCGTTTACAATGCCTCGGCGCGTCTGGTTGGCGCGCGGGAACGGATTGGCTTCCGATACCAGCGTCAGGCCCACTTGAACCTGCCGGGTTTGAATCAGACCGTATTCGACGAAGACCCGAAATTGCACGTCGTGGAGGAGAACCTCCGGTGGGCGGCGCATTTGACCGGTGCGGACGTCCATAGTCTGGCCGACGAATTGTGGTTTCGGACGACACCGGAGTCGACCCGACAGGCAGACGCATTTCTCCGCGAGCATGGGCTGACGGATGCATCGCCATTGGTCGGTATTCACCCGAGCTGCAATCCCATGAAGAACCAGCAGAACCGCTGTTGGCCACCGACCCAGTTCGCCCGGTTCATGGAACACATGAGCGAACGCCAGCCTTCCATGCGGTTTGTGCTGTTCGAGGGCCCACTAGACGAGAAGGTGAGTAGCGCGGTGCACAAAAAACCCGGCTTTGTGGCGGTGGCGCGTCGGCTGCCGATCGGCGCGGTGGCCGCGGTGTTCCGTCGGTGCCAATTGTTCGTCGGCAATGATTCCGGGCTGCTTCACGTCGCCTCGGCGTGCAAGGTGCCTTGCGTGGCGGTCTTTGGACCGACCAATCCGACGTGGGTGCGTCCTTGGCGGACACCACACGTCATCGTCAGCCGCGGGTTACCCTGCAGCCCCTGCTTTTACTATTCGAGCCGACCGTTAAGCTGTCCAGCCGGGCTCGACTACGCCTGTGTCCGCGATCTGTCATTAGACTCTGTGGAAACCGCCGCCTGGCAACTCTTACATCAATCTCATGCAAGCGCCATCAACGCTCAGCGCTAAACGGCCCAGTTTCGGGCTGTGGGTCACGGTGGCAGTGGCGCTGGCGTACTGCATCTGGCTCGGCATGCACTGGCTGCCGCTGGGGTTGAGCGAACACGAACTGAGCGGTTCGGCTTCGCGGGTGTGGGACATCAAGCGCGAGATTTCCCAACATCATTTCCTGCCCTGGTGGACGCCGTATTTCATGAGCGGATCGAGCTACGGCCTCAATCATGGTCGTGGCTTCTATCTGGTGCCGTGGATTTTCTTGTCGATGTTCACCGACCTCATCACCGCCGGAAAACTCATGGCCCTACTGGCGATCTTCGCCGGTGCCATGACCATGTACTTTTGCGCGTGGCATTTCCTGAAGCATGACTGGGCGGCGACGTTGGCGGCGGTGGCGTTCCTGTTGCACCCCGAACAGATCATCCGTGCGGCGGGCGCCGAACACATGACCATCATCCTGTTTTTTCCATTCATGCCGCTGCTCTGGCTGACGCTGGCGCGGGCGCTCGAATCCAACACCTTTCGGGACACGTTCTTGTGTGCTCTCGTCGCCGTGCTGGCGTGGTGGACGGATAACAAACAGGCGTTCACCATGTTCCTGTTCTTGTTTGGCTATGCTTTGTACTGGCAGTGGACGCGACGCCAACAGTGGCGGTCAACCGCACGAACATGCGGGTTGTTGGCGGCCATGGGGTTGGCGATGGGGTCGTGGATGCTGGTGCCGGGGGTTGTAGAATCGGGTTACGTGAAGCTGTTTTACGGCGATCCGTTGGCAGCCTGGCAGAAAGGCTTCGCATTCAAGAGTCTGCTGGGTTTGGTGGATCGCAACGGCTCGGCCACGAGCAATCTTGTCAACGGTGTAATGTCGCGGATCCAGGCCAACGGCGGCCGCGTCAGCAGTCAGGCGGAATACAACCAGGTGCAACGGTTGATGTCGCTGGGCTCGGCGGGCTCGGACTCTCCCGAGAAATACATGGGCGTTGTATTGCTGGCGATTCTTGTGGCCACCGCGGTGTGGAATGCGCGTCGGGTTGAGCGACGGGCGTTTTGGTTCTTCGTGGCAGCGTTGCTGGCAAGTGTGATGCTGGCGACGGGACCGAGCAGCGTATGGACGGCCAACTGGACGACGTGGGAAGCGCTTTCATCGCAACAGGTATCCGGGGTCGCGTTCGCGTGGCTGTTGGTGAGCCTTGCGTTTTTGGTGGTGTTCTGTCGACGAAAACTGACCACGGGGCGCAAGTGGGTGATGGCCGGCGTGGCTCTGGCGATTTTCCTGTTTGTGCCCGGTTTCCAATGGTTGGCGGCACTGCCGTACTTCAAGGATATCCGGGCGCCGTATGTCTTTTACGATACACCCGCGGTGTTTCTGGGAGCGATGCTGGCGGGATTCTTTGTCACGGATGTCCTCGTGGCGGAGAAATGGCGGGCGCACGCGCCGAAGATTGTGGCAGGCCTCGGGATCCTGTTGTTGCTGGACTACTGGCCATATCAAAGGCCGACGTGGGACAATGGCGTTCCCGCTCACACATTGACGAATTTGCAGGCGGCGTACCAGTCGCTCGAAAAAGATCCGGATTGGGTCAAGACCTACTCGCTTTCCGGGCGATACTTCCACCTGCTCGGGCCAATGTGGGGCGGCAAACCGCAGGTCTACGAGGCCTTTTACAACTGGATGTGCCCGCTCGGGACAGGACTATTGAACCAACAGGCGATCATCCAGTTGGCGGATCACCGCATCGTCATGAATCGGGCCTTCCTGGACTTGATGGGGGCGCGGTATACCGTCTTTGATCTGGCCAGTCCCGGTGTTCCCCAGCCCCAGATGATTCTGGATGATCTGTCGCGCAACTATGCCGCCGTGTCGACGAATGAAGATTTCATCGTCTTTCGCAACGATACGGCGCGGCCATACGTGACGGCGTACGCGCGCGCCTGTCTCTATGCCGGTGACATTCACAAATCCGCATCGCTCGCGCTGGCGCTCTCGGCGAAGAACTGGCCGCTGGTCCAAGCGAACGAAGGGAGTCCTGGCGAAGTTCCCTCCGACGAAGCGCAGAAGTATGAGCGGGTGTATGGCGAGGATAGTTCGCCGTTTCCGCCGGTCAATGCCGGGACACCTGTATCGTTGGAAAACGTGCAACTCACCCGGGAGAACGCGCAGTTGGTGCGCATCCAGTTGACGGCGCCGTCGGCCTGTCTGGCGGTCATTGCCGAGAGCTACTATCCGTTCTGGCGCGCGGAAATCGACGGGCGGCCCACCGAGGTCTTGCGGGTCAGTTGTGGCTTAATGGGAGTGCAATTACCCGCGGGCAGCCACACGATTCTCCTGCGCTATCAACCGCCGCGAGCGTACGCGGTGGCGGCAGTGGTCAGTATCGTGGCGTTCCTTGTGGGGCTGGGGTTGGCAGTCCGCAATCGGTAGTTCACAGCCCCGTCTCTACCGGCTCTTCCACCACTCAATGGTTTGTCGGAGGCCGGCTTCGAGGTCGTACTGGGGTTTCCAGCCGGTGCCTTCTCGGAGTTTCGAATTGTCGGCGAGGAGGTGCATCGGCTCGGTTGGGGAATCGGGGTACGCGCCGAGTTTGATCAAATCGACGCGACCGAGCAGCTCGCCGATTTTCAACGCGATGTCGCGCGTTGTCACCGGCAGGCCGCTGCCGATATTGACCGCGCCGGTCAGCTTGCTTTGGGCGACCGCGCAAACGGCGCTGGCGACGTCCTCGATGTGGAGATAATCGCGGATGCGATCGCCGGTGACGAGTTTGGCTTCCTGTCCCTGCCGGAGCTGGTTGATCACGACGGGCACGAGCCGCCGCGGATCCTCGAACGGACCGTACTGATAGAAAAACCGCACCCAGGCGAAATCGATCCCGACCGATGGGAGCGCCTGGAAAAGCGCCAGCTTCGACTGCGCGTAGATGGTGGCGGGAGCGGTCGGCGTCGATTCAGTTTGCGGCGGATCGCTGGTGGCGTACTCGAAACAGGTTCCCGCTGCGATGAACCGCTGGCAGCCTGCCTCCTTAAGCCGACGCGCCAGGCGCAAACTGCCACCAACCCACTCCTGATTCTGCGGGGAGTGAAGATACTTGCCCGGCTCGACGAACCAGGCGAGGTGCAGGCACGCGTCGAAGCGCCAATCCGCAAGTTCGGCGGCAGGATTCAGCAAATCGGTTTCGATGAAGCGCAGCGAGGGAGCGATGTCGTCGACGCGGGAGCGGTCGATTCCCGGCAGCACGATAACGTGTACTTCATGGCCTTGGCGGACCAGTTCGCGGGCGATATGCGACCCGATGAACCCGACCCCTCCTGTGAGCAGCACTTTCACAAACGGGAGCCGTACTGGGCGGTGTAATATTTCTTGAACTCGCCGCTCTTGATCTTGCGCCACCACGACTCGTTCTGGACGTACCAGTCAATCGTCGCATCGAGGGCGTGGGGGAAATCGCGGTTCGGACGCCAGCCGAGAGTGGCCAGTTTGCCGGCATCGAGAGAATAACGGCGGTCATGGCCGGGCCGGTCCTTGACCAGTTGGATCAACGACTCGGGCTTGCCTAACTTGCGGAGGATGGCTTGGGCAATGTCGATATTCTCGACTTCGTTGCCGCCGGCGATGTTGTAGGTCTCGCCCGTCTGGCCGTGGGTGATGAGGAAATCGATGGCGGCGCAGTGGTCCTCGGCATAAATCCAGTCGCGGACGTTGCGGCCATCGCCGTACAGCGGCAGCGGCTTGCCTTCGAGCGCGTTGGTAATGAACAGCGGGATGAATTTTTCGGGGTATTGGTTGGGGCCAAAGTTGTTTGAGCAGCGGGTAATCGTGACGGGCACGTTATGCGTGGTGAAATACGCGTAGGCGAGCCGGTCCGCACCGGCTTTGCTGGCGGAGTAGGGATTGCGCGGGTTGAGCGGCGATTCTTCCGTGAAACTGCCACTGGCAATGCTGCCGTACACTTCGTCCGTCGAAACCTGAATGAACTTCTTCACGCCGAATTCGCGCGCGGCCTCCAGCAACGTGAACGCGCCGAGCACGTCGGTCTTGATGAAGTCATCGGCCCACAGGATCGAACGATCCACGTGCGTTTCGGCGGCGAAATTAACGACGATATCGACCCCGTGACTCCAGAGTTTGGTCACCAACTCATGGTCGGCTATATCGCCCTTGACAAACTGATGGCGGGCGGGATCGGTAAGATCGGTCAGGTTATCGAGATTGCCCGCGTAACTGAGCTTGTCCAGATTGGTGATGTGCCAATCCGGATGGGTTCGCAGCGCGAACTTGACGAAATGCGAGCCGATGAAGCCGGCGCCGCCGGTGACGAGGACGCGCATCAGTTTTTCCCTCGCGAGACGCTGAGTTTCATGCCGTCACGTTGGGCAACGAGCAGGCTGGTTTCCAAGAGTTTGTCGTGAGAGGCGCCGGCATCGGCCCACCAGCCGTCGAGGACGTCGTAGGACAGTTGACCTCGTTTGATGTAGGCATTGTTGACATCCGTGATTTCAAGTTCGCCGCGGCCGGACGGCTTCAGGGTGCGGATAATATCAAAGACGGCGGGGTCGTACATGTAAACGCCGATCACCGCGAGGTTGGACTTGGGATGAGCGGGTTTTTCGACGATGCTGACGATGTGCTGGCCGTGCAATTCGGCCACGCCGTAGGCACGGGGATTGGCCACTTCCTTCAGGTAGACGCGGGCTCCCCGCTTTTGTTTTCGAAACGCCGCAACCCCCTGGCGGATATCCTTCTCGATGACGTTATCGCCCAGCATGACGACAATCTTCTGGCCCTCGGCGAAATGTTCCGCCAACCGCAGCGCGTCGGCAATCCCGCCTTCGCCTTCCTGATAGGTATAGTTGATGTGGGGAAGATTGAAGGCGCTGCCGTTGCCGAGCAGGCGCAGGAAGTCGCCGGCGTTATTGCCGCCCGTGACGATGAGCAGGTCGCGCACACCCGCATCGACGAGCGTCTTGATGGGATAGAAAATCATTGGCTTGTCGTAAATCGGCAGAAGATGTTTGTTGGTGATTTTGGTCAACGGGGCAAGCCGCGTGCCCAGACCACCGGCGAGAATGATGCCTTTCATGACGGGTTCTTAGAGCAACTACGATGCCGCGAATTGGTTCGGTGTCATGGCGCGGGAGAGTAGCCAAGCGGCTGGCTCAAGTCAACGCTGGGCGGTCGACCGCATCATCGTGCTTGACTTTGGATTCCCGATGCGGCTCCTTACATGCGTATGTCCGTGGGGAAAAGCGGTCAGCCAAACAAGATCCAGCCAAATGCCGACGCATATTACCCGACGGCGCGGCTCACCTACCAATCCAAGGTGGATGACCCGTATTCGAGCCATTCGGTCATTTTGAGGAGTGTCGGCGATGGGAAGGGAAAGAGACTGCTGGATGTGGGTTCGGCACAAGGCGTGTTGGCGCAGAGGTTTACACAATGCGGGTTTGAGGTGACGTGTATCGAAGGCAGCCCGGAATTGGCGGCGCTGGGCGAAGACAAATGTCAGGAAATGATTGTGGCGGATTTGGACAAGCCGTTGCCGCCACTGAATGGACAGTTTGACGTGATTGTGTACGGTGACATCTTGGAACATCTGAGAAACCCGATGGAAGTGTTCACCGGATTCAATCGCTGCTTGCGACCGGAAGGTCAGGTGATTGTTTCGGTGCCCAATGTGGCGCATTTGTGGGTGCGCCTCAACCTTCTTCTGTTTGGCCGATTCCAGTACGCCGACCGCGGGATTCTGGACCGGACGCACCTGCGGTTCTTCACCCTCTCCTCGTTCCGCCGGTTCCTGAGCGAGGCGGGGTTGGAGTGCGACCGGATCGTCGGGACGCCCGTGCCATTGTTCCTGGTAGTACCCAGGCGTTACCATGGCGGGTGGTTGCGGGCGGTGCAGGCCCTCAACGGGCTGGTCACGCGGGGCTGGAAGACCATGTTCGGTTTTCAGTTTGTCGCGATAGCTCATCCAAGGAAGACGTCATGAAACCCAAGGTCGTTGTCGTCATGCCCGCCTATAACGCCGGACGCACGCTGCGGATGACGTACGAAGAGCTGCCCAAGGACACGGTGAGCACGGTGATTTTGGTGGACGACGGTTCGACGGACGAGACATTGAAGATTGCGCGTGAACTGAACCTGGAAGTGTTTATGCACGATCGGAATTACGGGTACGGCGCCAATCAAAAGACCTGCTATACAGAAGCGCTGAAGGCGGGGGCGGACATTGTGGTGATGGTGCATCCGGATTATCAATATGACCCCCGGCTCGTGCCGCAGATCGTGGAACCGATCAGCAAGGGGGAGGCGGACGTCGTGCTGGGCTCGCGGCTCAAGGGCGGTACGGCGCTGCAGCAGGGGATGCCGTGGTGGAAATACTTCTCCAACCGGTTTCTGACCTGGGTGGAAAACACAACCTTCGGATTGGATCTTTCCGAATATCACACCGGCTATCGGGCGTTTCGCAAGGAGGTCTTGGAGTCGGTGAATTACTCGATCGATTCCGACGGATTCATTTTCGACCAGGAGATCATCGCCCAGGTCGTGGCAGCACGATTCCGGATCGCCGAGATTGGCGTACCGACGCGGTATTTTCCCGAAGCGTCGTCGGCGAGTTTTTCCGCCAGCGTCGTGTACGGCCTGAAGATACTCACATTGACTGGGCGGTTCCTGCTGTTCAAATGGAAACTCATTCCCGGTCGGCAGTTCATCAGTCTCCGGGCGCGTTACACGAAAGTGGCCGCCAAACCCTCATGAAGCCCGAGTCCACGGCGCGACCAGCGGTCGATAAACAGTCATCTCCGTCGTTGCGGCCGCTGTTGGTGTTCCTCACGGTCTACGCCTTGGTATTTTTCGCGCTCGCGGCACGCAAGTTCGGCATCATGAACTCTAATGAGGGCGATGACGCCGTGATCGTCAACGCGTTCTGGAACACCGTGCACGGGCGTTTCTTCTATAGCATTTACGTGGGGATGAGCCATTTTGGAGTGCACGTGACACCCGCGATCCTGGTGGGGGTGCCGTTCTACTGGGTGGTTCCCAGCGCGTACACCCTGCTGCTGGTGCAATCGATGATCATCGCGTCGGCAGGCGTGCCCTTTTTCTTGCTGGCGCGAAAGGTATTGGAGACGGATCGTGGGGCCTGGCTGATGACGATTGCCTTTCTGTTTTACCCCACGGTAGTCACCAACCACGTGAACCAGATTCATTGGGAGTACTGGGCGTTGCCCTACGTGATTGCGGCCGTGTACTTTCTCGAACAGAAACGATTCTGGCCGTTTGCGGTGTTTGCGCTGCTGGCGATGATGGGACAAGAGAGCATGCCGCTGACCACGGGGATGTTTGGTGTGTATGCGGCGGTCCGTCGTCGCGGAATCAAGTGGATCGTTACACCCGTGGCCATGGCGTTGGCGTACGGGGTGTTCATTTTCAAGGTGGTGATACCGCATTTCGCCGGAGCCCACGGCTACATCGTGGCACACTACTTCGGGGACCTGGGCAATACGCCCGGCGAGTTGATCAAGACGTGTCTGACACAGCCGTTGCGGGTGGTGGCCCAGATGTGGGACCTGGATCGCGGATTGTATCTGCTCAAGATGCTGCAACCGTTGCTGTGGGTGGCGCCGTTGCTGTGCTGGGAGATCCTCTTCGCGTTGCCGAGCCTGGGGATCAGCCTGCTCGTGAACGAATCGGCCTTTCGGGTCATCCCGTGGCACTACAACCCGACGTCGGGCGCGTTGCTGTGCGTGGCGGCCGTCTTTGGTGTGCGCCGGCTGTCCGTACTGGCGCAGGACAAATGGCGCTGGCTGCCGTCGCAGGTCGGCATCGCCTTCAGTATTTGCGTGCTTTCGATTTCCAGTTGGCCTCTCTGGCTCAACATCGAGGACTTCCTATCGACTCCCTATACGGAGACGTCGCAAAAGGCGTTGGCGCTCATACCACGGGAGGCATCGGTCTTGTCGCCCGTCACCATGCTCGGGCATTTTGCGGGTCGGCCGGTGGCGCTGCATCAATTGCAATTCGACCCGACTCATCCCATGAGCGATCTCTGGCCGCGGGAGAAGATGTATGAGTTGGACTACATCATCCTGGATGCCAACGAACGACGGTTCCCCAAGGACGCCGTCACGCGTGATCTGGTAATGTCCTACTACACGAACACGAACTATGAGCTCGTACTGAATGAGAACAATGTGTTTGTATTTCACCGCCGTGAATCGGTCCCTCTCGCTCCGTGAGTGGCACACAGACAACGCGCCGTCTCTGGTTTGCTTTCCAAGTGAGGAATAGTGCATGAAAAGATCGAGGACGACAGTTCCGGATGGCAGCCGCAAGGGGGGGCGATCGATCCTGAGACAGTTGCTTTCCCGAGGCCGGTCCCTTCTTGCCGGTTGTTTGCTGGCGGCCCTGCTCGTGCAAGTCGGCATGTTTTTCGTCGGTCTGTTGGTGCCGGTGCATCGCCTAACGACCTTGTGGGGGAAATCGTTTGAGGATCGGCAGCTGGTGGTGAGTCAGGCGGCGCGCGTTCTTTCGGAAATTGCCGATCGATTTCCGGTGGACGCGAAACTCTACCTTACGTATCCCCAACGGCAGCTTCACTGGAATTCCGTCTACTTTTTTTATCCGCGACTGGTAACCGCCACCATGACGAATGGAGAATATCGCACCGACGAAGCGTACGCGGCCTGGAATGAATTGCCGACGGAAGATTGGTTGGTTACCAACGGGTTTACGCACGTCATGAGCTACAAGAACGGACTGCAGTACCGCGAGGTACAACCCGCGGCACATTCCCAATAAAATAATATGATGCTCCCCAACAATTTTCCGGCGTTGTTGTTCGCGGTATTCGTGATTGTTGCCGCCGGCGGCGTTGCGTTCTATGTGATCGAACCGGAACCACTTCATTACCGGTGGTGGGAACGACTGGCCTACTGCTATCCCCTGGGCATGGCCGCGCTGGGCATGCCCATGTTCCTGATGTCATGGGCTGGCCACCGCCTGCATGTCGCGCCGATTGTGGGGCTGATCGGATGCTCCGCCGTGGTGGCCTATGCCATTCGGCGCGCCCCGCTGACGCCCTATGTGCGGTTGCGACGGAACGCCGAACCGCGGGTGCCACTCAGCGAAATGGAGTGGTCTCTCGTGGCAATTATCCTGGCTTGTCTCATCGCGCGCACGATGGCTTCCTTGATAACGCCGATGAACGATTGGGACGGGATCTGTGTGTGGGGGTTGAAGGCCAAGGTTGTGTTCTTCGAAACGGTCCGAACGACGCGCTACTTCAATAGGAATGAGCTGCAGTATTCGCATCCGATCTATCCATTGCTGGTGCCGTTCATGTATGCGTGGGTCGCCACCGTGCTGGGCCACTGGGACGATGTCGGCATCTTCATTCTGAATCCTGTCAACGTGATTGTGGCGACCGCGTTGCTGTACGGCGCGCTGCGAAGGCAAACGTCGCGAATGACCTCACTGGCCGTGACGGCCGCATTCGCTTCGTTTCCGGCATTGATGAATTACGCCGAATGTGCCCAGGGCGATGTGCCGTTAATGCTCCTGAATGCCGCTTCGCTTTACTGCTTGTTCGACTGGATGCAATCGCGACGATTACCGTCCCTCCTGATGGCCGGGTTTCTGATCGGCGGTGCCATGTTCACGAAGGAAGAGGGGAAAATTATTCTCGTGACTCACACCGTCGTCATCGCATTGTCGATTCTGACGGCTGCGGCTCCCGCGGAGCGCAAGAAGCTCTTTGGGCATTTGGGGCTGTATCTATTGATTGCCGGGATTTGGATTCTCCCCTGGGTGATTTTTCAAAGGAGCATTCCCGCCGGGGAAGACCAATTCCGGGCCGTGACGGCCAGCAATATCCGGTGGTCGGAGCTTCCCACACTTATTCACGCGATTGTCGGGCAGAACGCGCTGCACTTCTACAATACCTACGGCTATCCCAAATGGAACATCTTTTGGCTGATGGCCGTGCCGTACATTCTCTTTTCCCGAACAACGCGTTCCTATCCGTATAGTTTGCTGTTGCTGATCTTTTTATTGCACGCTGCGGCCGTTCTCCTGATCTGGCTGGCGTCCACCGACCCGATCACGCTGGACATGAATGAGTTTGGATGGGAACGATACGTATTGATCATGATGCCGCCAATTTGGTTGCTGCTGGGCAAATGCGTTGATGAATGGTGGGCCGTTTGGAAATCTCCGCGTATGCCAGTTTCGGTGCGGACAACGGCAAATTGACGGCTTACTTCGCGAATGGTTGATCGCGACCAGTCAGCCTTTCCACCGCACGCACAGCAGGGCGCGTTCTCGTGTCGGCCACCGTTATTCGTTGCGGTGAAAGTGATAGACGAACAAGGTGTCGGCCACGCGAGCTGTCGGTTCCCTTGATTCGCGCAGCCAGGCCCATTCCGGCCGCATCAACTCCGACGCGGAAACCACGAGCCATCCATCTTGGATCTGTCGCGCCTGGTCCGCGTTCACGCGGGTGTTCGGGATTCTGAGATACTCGATGTTGTATTGTGTCCCGAAGTAATCGAGATAGATGTGCGTGATGCCACGGTCTTCGAGAAATTTCTTCAGCCGTTTGGCATCTTGTCCCCAGTCATAATTCGAGTCGATGAGATACTTGTAGCCGTTCTTCGGGCCACCAACGAATTCGTTAAAAGACTGGATGTAGAGGGGATAAGCGAGCAGAGCCTCCGCTCCGAGCCAGCCCGCCAGAACGCACACCAGAGGTCTCCATCGTTGGGAGACGGCAGGCCATTGGGTGGCGATACCGATGGCGAGCAGGGGGAAGAGGGGCAGGGTATGGCGGACCCCGATGTTAACTTTGCTGGTGATGGCCATAAGGAAATAAACCCCTGCAGCAATCCATGGTACCAGGACGGCGAATTCCAACCGGCGGACTTGTTTGCATAACAATCCGAGCGCCACGGCGGCGAGCATCAAGAGTGGAATGGGGGTCTTGAGCAACAGGGCGACCGGAAAGTAATACCACCACCCGCCAGTCCGCCACTGGCCATCAAGATACGCCTCGCGAGGATGATGGGCTTGTGCGAGCCCAATGGCGAGTCCCTTGAAGAAGTCGCGCGGCATCAATACAAGGCGCAGGGATTGGAACCACCCGGGCACACCGAGTTGGCTCGCCTGCTCCGCACTAATCGGCGGCGGCAATTTCCATTCGGGTAGGTATGCGACCAACAGAACGAGCCAAGCCGCGAACGCGGCCCATCCACAGTTTTGCAACAGCGTTTTCCAATGGTCCAGTGATGGTCGGAGCTTCAGTTGATAGAGAGCGGCCAATGCGAGCAAAATCGGTCCCAAGGTTAGCGACGTGTACTTGAAAGCGAGTGCGCCGGCGACAGTTGCGCCGGCCCATATTGCCGTCGCCCGGCCGGGTCGCTCCACAAACCTCCCCAATGCAAACACAGCGACCGGTATCATTGCCATGGCCCCGACGTCAGTAATGATCAAGTGTCCGTAAGCCAGGACAAGTGGATTGGCCACCCACGTGGCCAGCGCCAGCACGGCGGCGATGGGCCCGGACAGCCGCCGAGCCCACCAGAAAATAAAGCCACCAGCCAGCAACGTCAGGACCACCTGTACGAGGCGGGCGGATAGCATCATGGCCTCGGCGTCGTTTGTGCCGTCATACACAAGAATCTGCCCGAATAATTGTCCTTCGGGCATGGCCCAGAAGTACCAGTTGTCCCGCCCGTGCGGAAACAACGTCTTCACAGGCTGTATTTGACAGTCCCAAGTGAGTGTCCAAGGATACCCAGCCTGTTTGCTGAGGAGGGCCTTCGCGTTGTCGGACAGACGCACGTCCATCGCCAACAGCGGCATGCTGGCGAGCATTTGATCCACAGGTGGGTGGTCCGCCACGAAATAGTAGCGATACCCCTGCCAAAATGAGTAACCCGCAGCCAGATAAGTGGTCTCGTCCACTGTCGCCGAGTCCTGCGTGGACACCGCGAACATCAGGATGGCCATCACGGCGAGCAGGACAGCCGCGATAATCGAGCAAATTTTGTCGGGGGACTGCGTCACAATTCACGTGACAAGTTGGCCTCAGATCTTCTGTCCATAGCCAGAAAACCGTACGCGCAACAGTCCCGAGGAATGTTCCACCACGCTTCCGAACATTGTCGCGCGGGTATCGGGATCCTCGACCCATTCTACGGGAATCTCAAAGATACGCAGACCGTGTCGCTCGGCGAGGAGCAGCGTCTCGCAATCGAAGAACCAGTTGTTATTCTTCACATGCGGCAGCAACCGCAGCGCGACGTCGCGCCGCAAGGCTTTGAAACCGCACTGCGCGTCCGAGAACCCGGGCCAAAACATCAGGTTGATTAGGACATTGTACCCGCGCGAAAGAAACTCCCGCTTCGGTGAGCGATTGATCCGCGACGCCCGCATCAAACGAGAGCCGATCGCAATGTCGTACCCGATGTTCAGTCCGTACACCATCAGCGGGTAGTACTTGATGTCGGTCGAGAGATCGACATCCATGTAACTGACGATGTCCGCCTCGCTTTGCATCCAGACAGTCCGTAGTGCCAGTCCCCGGCCTTTTCGTGGGATATGGATGGCCTTGACGTTGGCGTACTGTTTTTCCAGTTCTTGCGCCAGCTCCCACGTGCGGTCCGTGGAGGCGTTATCGGCGATCACGATGCTGGATTCGAACAGTTTCTGCTCACCTAGAAATTTGGTGAGGCGATCAATACACTTCGGCAAGTCCTTCTCTTCATTGTAAACGGGGATCGTGACTTCAGCGTGCATGGGCGCAAACGCTAACATGCGCGGCAATTGAATGTCAAACCTCACCACCGTGGCGGGGCCAAAAATGTGACCCACAGCATGTAAGAGCGGAAATCTTGTGCACTCAGGAGAGGATTTCCACTCCCGCGTCGTGGCTGGTAGCTTCCCGGGATTCCGACAACTGCCTTTCAGGCGAAACGCTGGTCCTGAGCGCGGGAGGCGGCGCTGCCCTGGCGAGCCGCATCCGTCCCCAACTCGCTCTCATTTCTTTCGGCGACGGAAGCAAACCAGCAAGGACAGGCCAAGGCTGACCATTGCGTATGTAGAAGCCTCGGGCACTTGGATCGCCAAGCCGACCGGGTTACTCAGCCCTGTGGCGAACGTGGTCCGCGTTCCGTCCGGCGCGTATTCATAAATGTTCCCGGCCGGCCCATCGGCCACATACAGATTTCCCGCGTTATCAAAGGCCAGTTCGTTGGGACGACCCAGGCCAGAGGCAAATGTGCTCTGCGTTCCCCCCGGAGTATATTCATAGATATTGCCATTGCCGGTGCCGACAAACAAATTCCCGGCACTGTTAAAAGCCAGTCCCCAGGGACTGTTCAACCCGGACGCAAAGAGGCTTTTTGTGCCGCTCGGTGTGAATTGATAGATATTCCCACTGGCCTCATCGGTTTCAAATAGATTCCCTGCGCCATTAAATGCGAGTCCAGCAGGTGCATCTAAACTGGACGCAAACATGCTTTGCGATCCACCCGACGTGATCTCGGTTATCGTGGTGCCAGAATGATTTGCCACAAATAGGTTGCCCGCGTTGTCAAACGCCAGTCCAAACGGACCCGTCAACCCGGACGCAAACGTGCTTTGCACCGCGCTCGGAGTGAATTCATAGATGCTGTTCGCATCATAAGCCGAGACGAACAGATTGCCCGCGCTGTTAAACGCGAGCCCCTCAGAGGCTTCAACCGTCGCAAAGGTGGTTTCCACCCCTCCTGGTTTGAATTCCATAATGCTCCAGTTGCCTTGATTATTGCCCTCAAACACGAACACATTTTGAGCTGGTGCGCTGCCAGCAACTGATAATGCAGCAGTAAGGGTTAGTGCCGTTATAGCGGCTCGTTGACGAATTATTCTGGCACATTGCATTTTCATGATCGCTTCTCCTTTTATGAGCTTCGCAAAACAAGATGACCGCACTGGCAAAGCAGCCACGAAACATCTGCGAATTGAGGGGGGGTATAAGATATAGTTGCTCGTGCGAACGCGGCGCGAGCAATTAACTCCGAAGCTTCTAATGATCAACCTCAAAAACTTCTCCCTGCGACCCGAAGCTCCCCGGCTAGCCGCCCATTTCTTACCTTGTACGGCATCATGAAACTGTGGTTCACTGGCTGTCAAGCCAAACTATCCTGCCCAAACTCTGATCTCTCAATTTGCCACTGGACGGCTAGTGGAAGACGGCAGCGCGCAGACGAACAGCGTGTTGGCAATTCGCGTCAGCGGTTTGTGGTGTTCTCGCAACCACTGGTAGTCCGTCGCCATCAGGCGGGTTGCGAAGATGACCAGATAGCCGTCGCGCAGTTTCGGGACCTGTTCCGGTTTGACGAAGTCGGCGGGCAGTTTTATGTGCAAGAACGTCAACGGCAGTGCGCTCCAGAGTTGCATCAGAGGTGGGTGCTCGACGTTGAGATAGTAGCGGTGGCCCTGCCAGCAGGAGTAGCCGGCGCCCAGGAATGCCGTCTCGTCCGTGGTGGCGGTTTCGTCGCGCATTGGTCGCCACATCAATGCCAGCGCGACGCCGAGGATCAGCGCGACGGCAAGCCACGGGAGACAGCGACAGGTCATGGGGCACTTCGTAGGCGATGCGGGCAGGTGAGTCGAGATTTTTCGTGATTTTTGCCGGCAACAGCCGTACAAGATGCAGGCTTATGAAAATCGTTGTTGCTTATTCGGGCGGACTGGACACGTCCGTCATTTTGCATTGGTTGAAAGAAACTTATCGGTGCGAGGTCGTCGCATATTGCGCCGACATCGGCCAGGAAGAGGAGCTCAAGGGCCTCGACAAGAAAGCGAAGGCGACGGGCGCCAGCAAGTTCTACGCGCTCGATCTTGTCGAGGAATTTGCGCGCGATTTTATTTTTCCGATGGTCCAGGCGGGTGCGATCTACGAGAACCAGTATTATCTCGGCACGAGCATTGCCCGGCCACTCATTGCCAAGGCGCAGGTGGACGTCGCGCGCAAGGAGCACGCCGACACCGTGGCGCACGGCGCGACGGGGAAGGGCAACGACCAGTGCCGGTTCGAGTTGACCTATGCGGCGCTGGCGCCGGAGTTGAAGATCATCGCGCCGTGGCGGTTGCCCGAGTACCAGCGACAATTCCCCGGCCGCTCGGAGATGCTCGCGTACTGCGCCGAGAAGGGCATCAAGGTCGAGGCCAGCGCGAAAAAGCCGTACTCGATGGACCGGAATCTCCTGCACATTTCCTTTGAGAGCGGCATCCTGGAAGATCCGTGGGCCGAACCGCCGAAGGACATGTTCAAGCTCAGTGTGTCGCCCGAGGACGCGCCCAACAAGCCCGAGTACGTGGAACTTGATTTCGTGTCGGGTAATTGTGTGGCCGTCAACGGCAAGAAGCTGTCGCCCGCGAACGTCCTGCGCACGCTCAACAAGCTCGGCGGCAAACACGGCATTGGACGCGTCGATCTCGTCGAGAACCGGTTCGTCGGCATGAAATCGCGGGGCGTGTACGAAACGCCCGGCGGCACAATCCTGCATTTCGCCCATCGACAGGTCGAGACGCTGACGCTGGACCGCGAGGTCATGCACCTGCGGGATTCACTCATCCCGCGGTATGCCGAACTGGTGTACTACGGATTCTGGTTCAGCCCCGAACGCGAGGCGCTCCAGGCATTCGTCACCGAGAGCCAGCAGAACGTCACCGGCACCGTGCGATTGAAGCTCTACAAGGGCAACATCATCACGGCCGGCCGGAAGAGCCCCGTGTCGCTGTACAACCCGTACATCGCCACCATGGAAGCCGACAAGGGCGCGTACAACCAGACCGATGCCACCGGCTTCATCCGGTTGAATGCGCTGCGCTTGCGGACGCGCGCAAATGTGCTGGAAAACGCGAAGCGGAAGTGACAAGCCCCAGCTTGTCACTCTAAGCGAAGTCGAAGGGTCTCGCTGTCTTCACCGCAGGCGTTCATTGCGAATTCTGTGCTTGTCGCAACCAGCCTCCTAGCTCTACACTTTCCTGAAGAAGTAAGGGCGAGTGAACTGTATAGTTTGGACATGGATATCCGTGCGGCCTTTGAGAGTCGCCTCAAGAAGCCTACAACGCCAAGGCTACATTGCGCGCCATGCTCTTCGATTTCCCGTCGTTGGAAGTCGTACGCATCATCGAAGAGGCTGGCAAACAACCCGTGTCCGAGCCTCCAAAGAGAGCACGGAGAAAGCCGTTTGAAGAATAATGAGAAGGCGTCTCTATATTCCTGGTGAAGTCAGAGCCGCAATCACAGTGCACCTTCGTAGCGCGATAGATCGAGCCGTCGCCGGATTTCCTTCCGCGAGCGAAGACGAGGATGCAATGACTGGCCATCTCGGCGGGCTACTGAGAATCGATGATCAAACGGTCCTCGTGCGAGAGAGCCAAACGCGTGGCGACTGGACTTGGGGAATTGACTACTACAAATTCAGGGGGCGCGGTGGCAATTCGACTGAGAATTTTTTGGGAGCAGACGGCCTCTTTGAGGTCCGACTCAATCTCGGAGGCGAAATTCAGAAGAAGTCACTGCTCTTTCAATCAAAGCTGGACTGGCAAAGTGACAGGTCACTGCTCACGCAATGCATCAAGTTGTCGACATGGCGTGAGGCTGCTTTTGTAGTGAATTATACATCCACAGGTTTCAACGCCTACGCCTTGGATGACGTAATACGCTCGCGGGGAAATCGTTCCAGCGGTGTTCAGCCGCTTGCGCTCGCCGATTACCTAGGGAATCACTTCCTGATGTGTTTGGTCGGTGATGACGAGCTCAGTTACAACGCGAGAACGAAGACGCTTGTGTGGAAGGATGATTCCGGCGAAATGATTTCGACCAGATTCAGAACCAGGCATAGATTAGCTGTGAACGTGAGTGCGCCAAATGCCGTTGGCAGCCACCACGCCCCAAAGCAAATTCCCAACGATCAGATCTACGACCATCGAATGGAGGCCACAAACGAGGAGATCCTTTCCCTGCCTCCAGGCCAGACGAAGAGCAGCTTAAAGGCTACGCGCAAAGCACTCGTGCTTACCTACCATCCAGACAGGATGAATGAGTTTGACGAACTGGAAAGGCTGATTTTCAACAGGCGCATGGCTGAAATCAACAATGCCTATGATGAACTCCGTGTGAAACAGGGTCAGTGACCGATCAGTGTCTTGAACCTGCGAACCCGTCGAACCTGAAAGATGAGTGAGCCAGAACAACCTCCAGTTGCTACCGTGGCTGCGAGCCAGCCCACCGCGCCGGTGGTTGCGCGCATCGCTAAGATCGCTCTCAGTGATTCAAGGATCGTAAGCGCCACAAGGCACATCGTCCGTCGTACGTTTCTAATACATCGGCACAAACGTCACACACGTCGGCATCGAAACCTCGATGGACTGGCCGGTGGCGGTGAGGCGGCCGGTGGCGGGGTCGATGCGGAAAACGACGATGGTGTTGGAATCCTGGTTGGCGGCGAGGAGGAAGTTCCCTGTGGGATCGATGGCGAACATGCGCGGGGTTTTGCCCAGCGTGGATTGATGTCCGACGAGGGCGAGTTTGCCGGTCGCATCATCGATGGCGTAGCCCGCGATGCTGTTGTCACCGCGGTTGGAACCATAGAGAAATCTGCCATTGGAGTGGATGGCGATCTCGGCGCCGGTGTTGGGGCCGGTGAATGTGTCGGGGAGCGTGGAGACAGTCTGGAATTCGGTGAGGGAACCGCGTTTCTTGTCGTAATCAAAGCCGGTGATCGTCGATGCCATTTCGTTGATGACGTAGACGCGGTCGCCTTTCGGAGAGAAGACAAAGTGGCGTACGCCCGCCCCGGGTTTGACCACACCAAATGGCGGATCATTGGGTGTGAGCGTGGCAGTGGCGGGGTCGAAGTTGTAGACGAGGAGTTTGTCCAGGCCGAGGTCGGCGCAGAAGGCCCGGCGATTGGCAGGATCGAATCCGACACTGTGAGCGTGCGGCCCCTGTTGTCGTTTCGGATCAATGCTGGAACCGGTATGTTGAATCACGCTTGCCGGCGGGCCGAGCGTGCCATCCACATGAATGGGCAGCGACGCGATACTGCCGCTACCATAGTTCGCCACGAGCAGGCATCTTCCGGACGCATCCACAGCCAAATGGCACGGACCGCGACCGGCGGAGGTTTGCTGGTTGAGCAACATCAATGTTCCCGTCTTGTCGTCAATGAGAAATGCATTCACGGTGCCGTTCGATGCGCCGGTGGTTTCGCCCACCGCATATAGAAGACGGTGGTTCGGGTGGAGGGCGAGGAACGAGGGGTTGGCGGTCGAAACGGCGAGGGCGGGAGATGTCAGGGCACCCGTGACGGTGTTCAGGCGGCACACATAAATCCCTTTGCTCTGTGCGCGCGTGTAGGTGCCGATGTATACGAGACAAGTGTTCGTCTGAGAAGGTGACGGAATGGCGTCGAGGCCCATGGCAACTCCGGAGGTTAGATTGACAGCGAGTATGAGGCGCAGAAGGATGTGGAAGCTTCGGAACACGACTGCCACGATAGGAAGTTTCCGCGGACAAATCGACCGAAATGTGGCGGCCCTCGTGATTTCCAATTGGAACCACATTGTCGAATTCCTCAAGCAAATCGCCACAGTGCAAGCGGTGGCGAACCGACAACCATTTTCATTGAGGCTATTGGATCTGCGGCTTGATAACGCGGGAACCGATGGCGGTCAGCGTGGCGCACAACTCCTGGTACATGGCGTCGTCGTCATAGGTGCCGATGATGGCGCCGCCTGAGCCGGCAAACTTGGCGCTGGCACCGCACTGTCTGGCGACATCGACCATTTGAATCTGCCAGGGAGCCAGATTGTAGATACATCGTCGGGTGTTGAAGTTCTCATCGATGAGTCGCGCCAGCCGCTTCGTATCCTGCTGGAGCAGCGCCTCGCGTCCTCTGGCGGCAAGTTCGGCGAAGTGCTTCATGGCGTCGACAACCCCCGCCTCACCGCGGTCGAATCGTCCGCGGATGTCGTTGTGGAACACCTCGGTCGGCTCACTGAGGCTGTTGTGGTAGGCGATGTACAGAGGCGGCAACAAACCGGGGGACAGCGGCTCGTATTGGTAGCTTTTCAAGCCGCCGACAAGGTGTTCGTGAGCCTTGTCGAAATCCATGTAAACCAGACCTTCATAAACCTGTATCACGCGATCCTGGAGCCCGGCACCGATGCCCAGTTCATCTTTTTCCACCGACAAGACCAGCGTGGGCTGGGCTTCGAGCGGGATGTCCACACCGTAGAATTCCATGAGGCAACGCAAGGTCGCAACAATCAGGGCACTGGAACCAGCCAGCCCCACCTGTCGCGGTATATTGGTTTGGTAACGCACGGAGAAGTTGCGGTTCGGGAATGTCAACTGATTCGCCTGACAGTAGTCAACAAACCGCTTGATGGTGGCTTTGATCAACCGGATGCCACCGTAGTAGCCGTGTAGTTTTACGTCCTTTACCAGGTCGTGTATGGAACTGAAGCGGGCCCGGTCATCTTGCGCGAGCACAATGTCCACAGTGTCCCATTCATACAGCACGACCTCCGCCCAAAAGTTGCGCACGATAATGGAGATGGTCTTGCCATGGTAGCCATCGGACGGGTTGCCCAGAAGCCCGGCTCGAGCGTAGGCACGTTTACGAATGATGATCATTTAACAATGTCTCCAAGTGCTTGCGCAGAGCCGGCCCTTGTTTCTTATCGGCCAGGGCAAACTCCACAAACGCCCGAAAATAGGACTGGAAGTTTCCAATATCATAGCGCCGTTCGTCCCGGTTCAAGCGGATGCCATAGGCTTTGCCGCCCTCTCGAATCATGAGGCGTATGGCATCCGTGATCTGAATTTCGCCGCCTTTGCCGGGATGGATGCGTCGAATCGCATCAAAAACGCTCGGGGCGAGGACGTAGCGGGCCGCGATGGCCAGATTGCTGGGCGCCTCTGACGGGGATGGTTTCTCGATGAGATCTTCGATTTCGAACAGTTCCCCGTCACTCTTGGGCTTGGCAATACCGTATTGATGCACCTCGTTGGCCGGAACTTCCTCAAAGGCGATCACCGCGACGGCCCCCTTGTCCACGAAACAACGTTTCATCCGTTGGACGATGTCACTTTGGGCATGCAGACCGATGATGGAATCGCCCAGGGCCACGACAAAGGGCTGGTTGGCGACAAACGCTTCCGCGCACAGGATCGCATGACCTAATCCCAGCAGTTGGCGCTGCCGCGTGTAGAAATACTGGATGGCCGCACGCTCAAATTCCAACTCCGCCAACGATTCTTCCTTGCCGGTCTCCCGTAACACGCGAACCAGCTCGTCATTCAGGTCAAAATGGTTTTCCAGGGAGGTCTTGCCGGGACCGGTGATGAACAGTACGCGCTTCATCCCGACGCGGGCGAGTTCGTCCACCACGTACTGGACGACGGGCTTGCGTCCGACCGGCAACATTTCTTTCGGCTGTGACTTGGTCGCGGGCAGGAGCCGCGTGCCCAGCCCGGCCACGGGAACGACTGCAATACTGATGTCCATAGTTCCTTTCTTACGATGTAGAGATCGGGCGCTGAGTATGCTTGTTCCCGCTGCCATTTTCGAGACTGTTTCAATGCGGCAATTCTAGTAGACACGCTCTTGATCGAGCAGCCCGCTCGGATTGCCCTAGGGGCTCGAAACAGCGAGGTCACGTCAGGCGGGCTATTTCGAACCACTCTAACCCAGCCTGTTTTCAAGATCTTACAGCCGGAAACAAAGGGCAATGCACGTGATCGTCTGGAGTTCCGTCGTGTGCTACGTTCCGTGCAAACCCGTGGTTCAAGCCAGCACAACCTATTCTATTCCAAGAACTTCCGGGCGCCAAAATCTTGTTGCTATTTCGGCGGTTTGGCTTATTCTTTTTCTGCTAGCAATGGAAGACGCCGCAGTGAGATTGGTGGAATGTCAGACAGCCTCGTTCGCTTTGGTGGCAGTCCGAAACCCGATGAGCGGGAACAGTCACTGAGACCTCCTACCGCAGCAGAAAGATAACAATAAACCCAGTATGGCAACCAAGCTATTCGTAGGCAATCTCTCGTTCAACACGACTGAGGGGCAGATTCTCGACCTGTTCAAGCAGGCGGGCAATGTGGTCAGTTGCGAACTCATCATGGACAAGTTCACGGGCAAGTCCCGCGGCTTTGCGTTTGTGCAGATGGGAACGCAGGAAGAGGCCAACAAGGCCGTCACCGATTTTAACGGCAAGGAAATCGATGGCCGCGCCCTGACCGTCAATGAGGCCCGTCCGCGCGAGGAGCGTCCCCGCGGCGACTTCGGCGGCGGCGGTGGTGGTGGCGGTCGTGGCGGCAAGCGCGACTTCGGTGGTGGCGGCGGCCGCGGTCGTCGTTAATTCGACAATCATCCAGTAGCATTCACGAAAAGGACGTCCCGCACAGGCGGGACGTCCTTTTTGCGTTTGCGTTGTCCCTACAACAGGTCAAGCACGTCGCGCGGTTTCGCTACGATGTGCTCCGCGCCGCTGTCCAGCAACTCGGCACGGTCGCGGAAACCCCAGAGCACGCCGATGGGATGCATTCCGGCCGCGCGCGCCGTGTGCATATCCGTATTCGTGTCGCCGAGATACAACCAGTGGGCGGGCAAAATACCGAGTTCCTGCGCGATCTGGAGAGCGGCGGTCGGGTCCGGTTTGAGCGGGACGTTTGGCAACTGGCCGCGGACGGCGGCAAATGGCGATGGCTTGAAATAGTGCGCGATCACTCGCTTGGTAAACTCGTCGGGTTTGTTGGATAACACCGCCAGTTTAAGGCGTCGCTCCGTGAGCGCCGAGACCAATCCAGCAATTCCCGGATACAGCCGCGTGAGGTCAAAACAGTGCTCGTCGTAGTACTGCCGCATCAGTTGCAGTACCTGGTCCGTCAGCTCCCCCCGCCTGTCTGCCGGCAACGCGCGTTCGCACATTTCGCGCGCGCCGTCACCGACCTTGTAACGATAGCTGTCGACGGGGCAGGGCGGGCAACCGACCTGCTGGAGAGCCCAGTTGGTCGCATTCGCCAGATCGGCGAGCGTGTCGGCGAGTGTGCCATCGAGATCAAACAGTACGGCGCGGATATCGGGTTTCACGAGGGACAGTCTAGCGAAGCGGGCCGTGGACGGCGATTTTTTTGTTGTTGTGGCCGCACCGTGCTTGCTACGGTCAGCGCCACCAAGCAAAAGGAGAAACGATCAATGAAGGCATGGCGTGTCTATACGACGATGGCAGTGATGGCAGTTCTGGCAGTCCCGACGGGCTTCGCACAACGAGGGTTGGGCGGCGGGCCGGGTAATATCGGCAACGCGGACATGGCAAAGATTTTCGGCAACAACCAGGCGTTCACGGCCACCGCAGACATTTCGATTACGGATGCGCAGCATGGCCCGCCCATGGCGATGGAGGCTTCCTACGCGTTTCTCAAAGGCAACCTGCGGACCGACATCGACATGACGAGCATGAAAGGCGCACAAATGCCGCCGCAAGCCATCGCCCAGATGAAACAGATGGGCATGGATCGGGCCGTGAACATCTATCGTGGCGACAAGAAGCTCATGTACCTCGTGTATCCGGGGTTGAAATCGTACACGGAAATCACGCCGCCGCAGGCTCCGCAGACCGACAAGACGGAAGCAAAGGAGCCCAAGGTCAATACAACCCAGATTGGCAAAGACACCGTGGACGGTCATCCGAGCATCGAGAACAAGATCACCTTCACGGCAGATGACGGCACGCAGCACGAGATGCTCGCGTGGCAGGCAACCGATCTCAACAATTTCCCGATCAAAACCGAAATGCAGGCCAATGGCACGACGATCACGACGCACTTCAGCAATATCAAGTTGACGCCGCCGGACGCGTCGTTGTTCGATCCGCCGACCGGCTTCACGAAGTACGGGAGCATTCAGGAGATGATGATGGGCAGTATGCAGCACATGATGCCTCCGGGCGCGGGACCGCACGGTGGCGGGAACAATTAAACGTGATGGCTTCGTGAAGAAATCAGCCCAACGAACGTGGGGCGGCCGGTTCTCGGCCGGGCCCGCGGAAGCGGTCAAGGCGTTCACCGAAAGCGTGAGCTTCGACTGGCGGCTGTACCGGGAGGACATCGCCGGGTCGATTGCCCATGCGAAAGGACTGGCAAAAGTTGGTCTCCTCACCAAAGCGGAGGCGGCGAAGATTGAGCGCGGGCTACGGGCCATCGAACGGGAAATTGAGGCCGGTAAGTTCCAGTGGGACCCGGCGTGCGAAGACGTGCACATGAATATCGAGGCGGCGCTGATCCGCAAGATTGGCGCGGCGGGCAAGAAGCTCCACACGGCACGAAGCCGGAATGACCAGGTCGCGACGGACCTGCGGTTATGGGTGCGCCATGCCGCCATCGTTGAGGTTCGAGGTACGATTGCTGGCCTCATGAAATCGCTGGTAACATTGGCTGACCGCAACGCGGATGTGGTTGTGCCGGGTTACACCCACACCCAACGGGCTCAACCTGTGTTATTCGCGCACCACCTGCTTGCCTACTGTGAAATGTTGGAGCGAGACGCCCAGCGATTTGTGATGACGGGCGGACGCGGGGAGTCTCCGCTTGGTTCTGGCGCGATTGCCGGCAGCACCTTGAAGCTGAACCGAGAGTACACGGCAAAACTCCTGGCGTTCGGGGCGGTCACGCAGAATTCGATGGACGCGGTGAGCGACCGCGACTTCGTTCTCGAATTTCTCGCGGCAGCGGCAATCTGCGGGATGCACCTGTCGCGGTTGTCCGAAGACCTGATTTTGTGGTCAACAGCGGAGTTTGGGTTCGTCACGATTGGCGATGCGTACACGACGGGTTCTTCGTTGATGCCGCAAAAGAAAAATCCGGATGTCGCCGAACTGGTGCGCGGTAAGACCGGCCGGCTTTATGGGAATCTTGTGTCGGTACTCACGATGATGAAGGGTCTTCCGTTGACGTACAACCGCGACATGCAGGAGGACAAGCAACCGCTGTTTGACTCGGTGGACACGTTGCTCGCATCCTTGCGCGTCATGGCGGACATGCTGGGGCATACCAAGGTGAACCGGGCCCGATGCGAGGCCGCGGCGAGCGACCCGATGCTGCTGGCGACCGACCTCGTCGATTTCCTGGTGAAACGCGGCATGGCGTTCCGAGAGGCCCATCACGCGGTCGGCGCGCTCGTGGGCGAAGCGGAGAGGACGCATGCGCCGTTGCCCAAGCTGGCGATCAAAAAGTACGGTGCGGCTGCCGGAAAAGTGTTCGACGTGCGGCGCGCGCTCGCGGCGCGCACGGCGATTGGCGCGCCGTCGCCCAAGAACGTGAAGGCACAGATCGTGCGGTGGAAGAAGTTGCTTCGGTAGGGTGTGAGTGCCGGGCACGCCACAGCCGGTTGTAGCAAAATCGTGGCATGACTGGTTACGGGCGCATTCGCGCGAATTAGCACTGGATTGGCCGGCGACGCATCCGTAAACTTGAGCTTACAGCCAATGTACCTCGGCGTGGAGATCGGCGGGACGAAGCTGCAAGCGGGCGTGTGCGACCGGCGGGGTCGGATCGCCCAACTGGTGCGGGTCGCGGTGGTGCGGCGCGACGGCGCTCGCGGGATTCTCAAACAGCTTGAAACGGTCATTCCGCCGTTGCTGGCCAACCATCAGGTGCGGGCCATCGGGGTCGGTTTCGGTGGCCCGGTAGATGCTCCCCATGGCCGAGTCGTGCGCTCCTATCATATCAAGGGTTGGGACGGTTTTGCCTTGCGGCGGTGGTTTCTGCGGCGCTTCCGACTGCCGACCGTGATCGAGAACGACACGAATGCCGCGGCGCTGGCGGAAGCGTTGATCGGCGCGGGGTGGGGGCGGCGCGCCGTGCTCTACTCGAACGTGGGGACCGGGATCGGCGGCGGGTTTGTGGTCGACGGAGAGATTCACAACGGGCGATTCGGCGCGACGGAGATCGGGCACACGCGATTCTTTGCGCGGGGCCGGTGGCGGATTCTGGAAGAATTATCGTCGGGATTATCGATTGAGCGCGGGAAGACCACGCTGGCGGAATCGGCCAGGTATTATGGCGTTGCCCTCGCCAACGCGATTACGTTACTCAATCCCGACGTTGTCGTGGTCGGCGGCGGCGTGGCGCGGGCGGGAGAGAAGTTTCTGCGGCCGGTGCGGGAGACGGCGAAGCGGTTCGTGTTCGGGCCGTATCGGCGGAATTTCCGGATTGTCCGTGCCGCGCTGGGAGACACGGTGGTTGTGACGGGTGCGGCGTTATTGGCAGCGGATGAGGCTTGACCGATGAGATACCTCGTATTTGGAGATGTGCACGCGAACCTGTTGGCGCTCGACGCCGTGCTGGCGGCCGGCCGGGCCCGCGGCGCGGAGGCGTTTCTGTTCGTGGGCGATCTCGTCGGGTATGGCCCTGATCCTTTGGAGTGCATGGAACGATTGAAGCCATTGGCGGACAACGGCAACTTGGCCTGGGTGGCGGGAAACCATGAATTGGCGATTCGCGGGGACGTGGAATCGACCGGGTACAGCCCGGAAGCGATCCAAACGCTGGCGTGGACGTGGAAGCAGATGGGGGACAAGCCGTGGGCGAAGGAGTTTATCGACGCGCCGTGTCTGACGACGTGTGTGAATGACACGATTTGGTTGACGCACGACTCGTTGGTGGAGCCGAGCAGCGGCGGGTATCATCGCGCGGCGCGGAACGCAAAGGTCGAGTTGGCGTGTTTGCGATTCAACAACGGGCGGGTGTGTTTTTATGGCCACACCCACACGATGCGGGCGGAGGTATCCAAGGAAGAGAAACCGATCATGCTCGTGCCGATGACGAGACACGACGGGGACGGCCGCGATCCGCATCCGATCCGATTGAGGAAGGACGACCTCGGCTGGATCGGCACGGGGTCGGTTGGATTCCCGACCAACGAGAGGCGGCGGCCCGAATACCTGATTCTCGACGAGCTGGAGGGGAACGAGTGGCAGGTGGAGAAGTACGACGTGGAGTATCCGCGCCAAGAGGCGAAGGAGCGTGTCCGGAGCGTGCTGGGGCCGGTCTGTGACAAGGGGATTGCGGACCGGATCGCGGCGTGGCTGTAGCGGCAGGAGTCAGCCCCGATTCTCTAACCATGAAGGCCCGAAGGGCACGAAGAAGATAGGCTGTTTGCGACCTCAGATACTATATGGTCGCGTTTGCGAGCCGGGCAGGAAATGCTCTTGTTTGCGCCGCCGGCACATATTCGGCGCGTCTCGTCCAACTCGGCTTAGCGGCTGGTGCCGCTTTCGGCTCCGTCAGACTCGGCTTCTGGTTTGTGAATTGTAGACCGCTGACCCGGTCAACAATTGCCTAATAAACAGACCTGATCCCGGGGCGTTCAATGGTCGGCGAAAGAAGTGAAAGTGACTGTTATCGCGTGCGGGCCTGTGATACATCTGGGGCCAGACGGCACGACGTCTGGTAGCGAGAATCGGCGATGGACAAGAAGCAAATCCTGGTCGCCCGCCTCAATGGGATCGGTCATTCCCTCGGAAAGGCGGGTCATGCTCTGGCTTTGATTGGGCTGGGGTCCGTGGGGATCGAATTGGAGCGATTGGACGAGTATTCGGATCTGGATTTCTTTGCGATTGTCGAGGAGGGTTACAAGGCGCAGTTCATCCAGAATCTGGATTGGCTGAGCGCGGTGTGTCCGATCGCCTACCAGTTCCAGAACACCCCGGATGGTCACAAGGTTTTGTTCTGCGATGGCGTGTTCTGCGAGTTTGCGGTGTTTGAGGCGCCCGAGCTTCGGGGGATACCGTTTGCCCGCGGCCGAATTGTATGGAAACAGCCACAGATCGACGACTCCCTTGGCACACCCGCCCGCGCGGGCGCTCCCTCCAAGAGGGACAAGGGCTGGCTGCTGGGCGAAGCACTGACGAATTTGTATGTGGGCCTATGCCGCTTCCACCGTGGGGAGAAACTGTCCGCTGCACGGTTGATCCAGCACCATGCGGTGGATCGAGTTCTGGAGCTTGCCGAACTTGTCGAGAAGGAGGCGCGGGGCGGGCGGGATGGATTTGCCAACGACCGGCGGTTTGAGTTGCGGTTCCCGGAAACGGCGCGCGAATTGCCGAACTTTATGCAGGGTTACGAGCGCAGCCGCGAGTCGGCCGGAGCGCTCCTCGACTTCCTGGAAAAACACTTCCTCGTCAACGCGGCGATGGCGCGAGCGATTCGTGAGCTGTGCGCGTAGCGGCGAGACGCCCGAAGGGCGGGGACGGATTTGAGGGGGTCACGGAGAGGACGCGAAGGGCACCCTTCGACGCCGCTCGGTTCGGAGGCGGACAAGGCCGCGCGTGGGAACGTGTGGTCCGTGAATGGCGAGGCGGTGGCTGGCCCGCCTGTGGCCGTAGTGACACCGCGTCCTTCAATTATGGTCGAAACACGTGCTGGATTTCTAAGCTGCCCGCTGGCAATCTGTGAGTGTATGCAAGGCATTTGCTGGATGTGTGGTTCTCGTGCTGACACCCGCGAGCACGTTTTTAAGAAGAGCGCGCTTGAAAGTTTCTTCGGAGCCGGACCTTATCGGGGCGACAATGGCGTGGTGCATGTCAAGAACGGCAAGGCCAAGCACGTGCAAGGGCCTGATTCGGAGCGCGCCAAGTATACCAAGATACTTTGTGCCAAATGCAATAATGTCAGATCGCAACCGTTCGACCGTGCCTTCGATAGATTTGTGAAGTATTTCCGACAAAACGACAAAAACATCGTGTGTGAACGTTTCATTGATTTCGAGCAGGTCTATCGGGAGCGTTGGCCAGAGGAGCAGACAAATCTTTTCAAGTATTTTGTAAAGAGCCTAGGCTGTAGAATTGCTGACGCGGGCCTGAGTGTGCCGCGCGACTTGGTTCTACTCTTCGATTTTCCCGTTTTCTGTACGGCGTTGAAAATCACATTCGCAGTCAACGAAGATATGGCGCTTCTTCCCGAGTGTGACCTTGGACTCCTTAAGGGGGATTTGTTTGGAAAACACGTTGGGGTGAGGCCGCCTGATTGTCCCACGTACATATGGCACGAAAACAATGGCTGGCTTGCGGTTTTGCGGAGCAAGCGTTGCCCTTGACCCTCTCTGCGGCTATTGTTTGAGCAGCATGTGTGGTCGCTTTACGCTGACGAAAGAGGTGCGCCCCGGCCGTCGCTGTCCGCCTTCGCAGTGCTTCGGCGGGACAGGGAGCTTCCACCGTTGCTCTGCGAGCTATGGCGGACAAGATGGCTGGCAAGGAGGTGGCGCCACGTGAAACTCCGCAGCGGGTTAACGTGGCTCTTGGGCGAGGGGCGGAGTGGCGTATCCGCGCGGGTTCCATGGGACGGGGGTGGAGGAGACGGAGGGGATTTCGGCTGGTGACAGCCGACGCTACACCGACGGCGGAGGGGGTGGCGGATGGGGCGGCAGGCGGGGGGGATTTCCAGCACCCACCCCTGCCCCTCCAAGGAGGGGAGCGGAGCCGACGGGGTCGAGAATGAGATTCGCGGCTACAAGGCCAAAAAGGCATCCGGGCTCGCGGCTCGGCCTGGCTACGCTGCCAGTGGTTCGGCTTGGACGGTTTCCGCGCCCGCCATTTGACGGAGCAACATGATTCTGGCGGTGTGGCGGGAGGCGAAGTGTTCGTGTCGCACACAGACCCGGAAGCCGTCGGGCGTATCGCGCTTGAGCATCGTGTACCCCCAGCCCTTGAATCGCCCGCCGAATCCGACGGCGCCAAGGATGCTTACGTCGCGGTCGGCAAACCATTCGGCCTCGACTCCGAGGGCAATCTGTGAAGCTGTAGCGGCTGACACCAACTGGCGGAACGTCTGCTGGTCTATACTGCTGATCGCTACCATATCGACCTTTCCCAGCGGCGGGGGGTGGGACTGGTTGTCAATCCAACCGACCGCCACGCTGTCAGGTCCATCCTCTACCACCCAAGGTAATATAGGCCTGCAAGCTAGAAAAATCAAGGGGCCGGGAATGCGGCTCGGCGGGAGCCTCGCCCTCCAAAACCATCAGGCTCACGATGGCTGTGTACGAGGTTCCTCCGGGGTTGCGGGTGTAGGGGGTTGTTGGTATGCTCATTCCGTCGATGAACGCATTCCAGTACCGTAAAGGCGAGTTGTATTGCGAGGGTGTGCCGCTGCGGCGCATCACCCGGGAATTCGGCACGCCGTTGTATGTGTACAGCCAGGGACATATCACCGGGCAGTGCGACGATCTGCGCAGGGCGTTGCGGTCGATCGATCATCTGGTTTGTTTTGCGGTCAAGGCCAACAGCAACCTGGCGGTGCTGCGGGCGCTGGCGCGGGCGGGGACCGGTTTTGATATCGTCAGCGGCGGCGAACTGTACCGCGTGGTGCAAGCCGGGGGCGATCCGCGGAAATGCGTGTTCTCGGGCGTGGGCAAAACGCGGGACGAGATCGAATACGCGTTGAAGCTGGGGATCTACATGTTCAACGTGGAAAGCGAGCCCGAGTTGCGGCGGATTTCCGAGGTGGCACGGCGGGTGGGCCGGTGCGCGCCGATTGCGGTGCGGGTGAACCCGGGAGTTGACCCCGACACGCACCACTATATTTCGACGGGCAAACACGAGAGCAAGTTTGGGATTTCGCTGGGCGAGGCGCTGAGTGTGTATCGGCAGGCCGCGCGGTTGGAGGGGATTGAAATTCGCGGGGTTCAGATGCACATCGGCTCGCAAATCATCAAGACCGCGCCGTTCGTGCTGGCGATCCGCAAACTGTTACAACTGATCGAGCAGGTGCGCGAGATCGCCCCGCAGACGCTGCAATCGTTTGACATGGGCGGCGGGCTGGGGATTCGGTATCGCGACGAGTGTCCGCCGACGGCGGTGGAATTTGCCCGCGCAGTCACGCCGCAGGTGAAAGGGCTGGGACTGCGGATTTTGCTGGAGCCGGGACGGTTCATTGTTGGCAACAGCGGCGTGCTGGTCACGCGAGTCGTCCATATCAAACAGACGCCGGTGAAACGGTTTGTGATCGTCGACGCGGCGATGAACGATCTGATTCGGCCGTCGCTGTACGGGAGCTACCACGAGATCATTCCTGTGGCGGCGAAAGCGGCGCGCCGGAAAATCACGGCGGACGTTGTCGGGCCGGTGTGCGAGTCCGGGGATTTTCTGGCCCAGGGACGGCGGCTGGCGGCGGTGGAGGAGGACGCGTTGCTGGCCGTCATGAGCGCGGGCGCGTACGGCATGGCGATGGCGTCGAACTACAATGCGCGGCCACGTCCAGCGGAAGTGATGGTGAAGGGAAGCCGTTACGAACTGGTGCGGCGTCGGGAGTCGGTGAAGGACCTGATTTCGGGCGAGACGATACCGTCGTGGCTGGTGTGACGTTTCGCCTATACTATTCCAGGAGTTCTTTGAGGCAGTTGATGAGGTGCTGGATGGGGAAGGGCTTCATGAGGTACTTCGAGTCGGTCTGGGTGAGGAACAGATTGATCTTGGGGTCGGCGGCATAGCCCGTGATGAAAATGAAGCGGTCGGCGAGGACGGGGCGCAGTTCGCGGGCGCGGATGTAGAATTCGTCGCCGCGGAGTTTCGGCATCATCACGTCACAAACGACGGCGTCGTACTCGTTGGCTTTGACCTTTATGAGGGCCTCATCGCCGTCGTTGGCGACATCGACGAGGAAGTTTTCGTCAGCGAGAATCCATTGTAATGCGGTGGCCAACTGCTTGTCGTCATCGACGAGGAGGAGCGCCTTGAATTCAATGGCGTCGGACGGCCGCACGACCAAGTCGGGTTGTTGTTTGAAATCCATACGTTAGCAGATGAAAGAGCACCTGAGATGCCAAGGGCTGGAATGGGGTGCGCCGGGTTGATCTCAAGGAGGGCTGAAGCGATCTGAAAACGCGAAATTTATCGATAAGAACGCCGTAGAGAACGATTTTGTCTTTGGGAAGGCGCAATCGGCCAATTTGGGACGGCTGAACGTGTATTTTTCAGTGAATTGTTATCTGGATCCCGAAGACGTTGGCAACCGATTGAGAGTGGAAATCCAGTTTTTTTTGGTGGAAAACTCCGCCACCGGCAAGGGAGAACGCAGATGTGGCGAAATGGTGCGACATTTTGGAATGGTCGTATGATGTAACTGGGGTCGGGTCAGGCCAATACGTGGATTATGGGCTGATTCGGCGGATGGTTGGATCGGCTCCAACTACAGCGTTGACAAGGGCAAGGCTTCTTTTATACTGCGCGCGAAGTCTTTGGAAGTGCACCGCCGTTCCGAAGGTTTTGGAACGGCGTTTTGCCATACAGGACTGAACGAAGAAAGGTGGATGGAGACGCTATGGCATCTGGAAAAGTGAAGTGGTTCGATACGAAAAAGGGTTTTGGATTCATTCAACAGGAGGGTGGCCCCGATGTGTTCGTGCACTACACGAGCATAACTGGCAACGGCTTCAAGAACCTGGAGGAAGGGCAAACGGTGGAGTTTGAGCTGGTTGATTCCCCGAAGGGACCGAAGGCGTCCAACGTCGTGGCGAAATAGATCAGAATTCCAGACAACACAGACCCCTGGCAACGCAAGTTGCCGGGGGTTTTTTTTGGTGATGAAAGTTCCCCGGCGGCTAGCCGTCACCGCGGCGCGGCAGGTATGCCGGGACGTTGCCCTTCTTCAGGCGGCGGAATTCTTCGGGTTGGTTGCGCTTGGTATACCGATGTTCGTTGATCCCGCTCTCCTCACAGCCGAGCACCAAGGCGTGGGCCTTGTAAACCCGCGGACGGCCAATGACACGCACGACATCAGGTTGGGATGGCAGCGGTCGCTTATCCAGAACAAGAAAGCTGACGGGTAAACTGCGGAGGTCCACGCCCGCGAGTTTTGCAAAGCGGGCCCAGTTGCCGTCCGTAAAAATCTCTGGTGGCGGCGGCGCGAAGTGATGGCACCAATGCCGCTCGTTTTCGGGCGTGAGCATCCCGCAAGTGGCCTGATGCGTGCAGGGGGAGACAACTTGAAACGCGCCGCGAAGGCGCTCGCGGGCCGCAATCAACCGGCGACTGACTTCGTTGGTGCCCGGCTCGACCCAAATCACACTTGTCGCAAGTGCAGCCAGCGCGAGCAGTTCCACGACCTGCTCATCTGACAGTTCCGTGAAAGTGTGGCTGATCAGGAGCGTGCCGAAATCGTGGTCAGAGGGGCGGTCCAGCCACACACCGATGCTGGGAAATTCTTCGCGTGCCTTGCGTGCAGCGAATTGCATCGCCACGGGAGAACGGTCCCAAAGAATCAGCCTCGATGGGAGTTCCGCTCCGAAATGTTCGAGAAAGGCTCGCGTGGCAATCCCGCTTCCGCATCCCCAGTCAACCACCTCTCCCCGAGGTGGCTCCCAGCCGCGCCGCTGGAGTTCCTTCAGGATGTAGTTCCACTTCCAGCGAATGCGTTGGCCGAATGTCTGATCGTAGCTCTCCAGATCGCGGTCGTTGCGCCAATAATCCCGCACACCGGCCGTTCCGTCGAGGAATGCGGAACGCAGTCGTTCCAGCGCCTTCCAGTCAATGGTCTGCCAGTCCATGGCGCAACCATTCATCCAGCGCGTGGTGGTGGATGCCGAAGAACTCTTTGAATTGCTCGACGTGCGCGCGGGCCGCCGTCGATACAAATGGTTTGCCGTCGCGCAGCGCCGCAATCATCAGGTTCTTGGGCGTGTGTTCGGTGGAAACAAATTCGATCATTTTGGTGCGATAACCCGCCCATTCGAGAAACAGCGCGCGCAGGCCATCCGTGGCCCATTCGGACATGCGCTCTGCCATGATGCCGTGGTCGAGCACCGCCGCCAGGGGAGGCGGTCGCCCGAGTTGGGGTCGCACCTCCTTGTGACAGCACGGCGCGACGATGATCAGTTGTGCGCCCGCTTCGACCCCGCGGCGGATCGCGTCGTCTGTGGCTGTGTTGCAGGCGTGCAGGGCGATGAGGGCATCGGCCTTCGGCAACTTGGCGCTGTCGATTGTGCCCGCGGCAAACTCCAGTCCTTCGGCCCCGATCTGCCGCGCCAACGTATTGGCCGAAGCGACTAACGCGTCGCGCACCTCAACGCCAATCACCTTCACGGGCCGCTTCCACACTCGCACAAACAGGTGCCACAGGGCAAACGTCAGATACCCCTTGCCGCAACCCATGTCGACGATGGTCGGGCAAGTGTCCCGCTGCTCCAGCCAGCCACAATCTTTTGCCAGGTGCGTGAAGATCTCCAAGTACCGGTTGATCTGAGCGTGTTTGTCCGCCATGGTTGGGCGAATATTGCCCCGGTCATTCAGGATGCCGAGCCCGCGCAGCCAATCGCGCGCGGAATCACCGAGGATCGCCTGTCGTGCCCGGTCGTGGTCGCGAGATGGCGCTTCGGTCTTGGAAGGCTTGTGCGCCACGAGCTTTGCGGCCTCCGAATCCTCGACAAACAACTGCCAGTCCCGTTTGGTTGTGTTGAGAAGCGCGCTACGGAACCGAACGCCAATCTGTTCCTTCGCCCAGACCGCAACCTGATCGAGCAGCACATTCTGGGTGGTGTCCCGGGTCGGATAGCGAAACGTGAGCGACAAATGCGGCCCGGCCTTCAACTCGACAAGGCGTCCGATCACCTTCTCAGGCGCGCCCTCGGCATCGACCGCGCCCGATAACACCAATCGCACGAACGTCCCATCACGCAAGCTTTCCGCCACGTGCCGCACCAATTTATCAATTGCGTTTGACTCACTCACGGGGCCTATTCTAACCGCAAACGCCGCTGGCGCAATCCTCGGTAGACGGGCCCACCTCCGGGGGAGACACGTCTTCGCGCGTTCGTCCAACGATGGGGCGCGGCGGTTTGGCAAACGGATGCGGTTGTGTAATGGTCAGACTTGACCCCCCCGACCGCCACACGGCGCCAAAAACAGTTGGCATTACCCGTCTCGTGTCTGTTCGCGCTTCAGTGTCAAGGGAAGGGTTCGGCTGCGAATGTATGGGCTCAGGATGGCTACCATGATGGCAATCATTGCACAGAGAAGGCTGATGACCAGCGCCAGCTTCAGGATTGGCGGCGAGAAATGTACGGTGATCTCTCCGCGTCCTGCCTTCGGGATAACGAGGCCTTGAAACGCGCCGAATACCTCGATGATACTGGCCCGACCGCCGTCGGCGATCCAGCCGGGATAGAACGCCTGGGAGATGAAAACGATGCCCGGCCGGCTCACGTTGTAGACGATGGTGTACGCTTCCGGAGTTTTACTGACGAATCGGACTTCGTCGTCAGTGTTCGTCGGAGGACCGCGTTCGGGTTCCCGATCCATGCCAGCCGCAACAGGTCCCCAAACCGCCACCTCGTTGCGCCAATCGGTCTCATTTCTCTCCAACGCGGCCAGCAACGCCGTGCGTGACTCGAACCGGCGTACACGCGAATAGAATTTTGCTCGTGGCAGGCAATCAACAGGCGTAACGGAATACGTTTCTTGGGATGGCGCCAGAGAGATGGCCAGTTGGATATTCTGGATGGCCATCTTCGCAGGCTCATTGGCAATGCTTTGGAACTTCGAGATCGTGTCCAGATAGTAGCTTGTGTACCCCTCCGGAACTTGTAGTAAATCGCAGCAGTAGGGCAGATTTCGATGCCACCCCACTTCTTCCACGAGACGTCCCGCGAACAGTTGTCCGCAACGAAACGGGCCACTTAACTGGCGACCCTCCTTCATTATGGAAGACAGGGGAGCGTTTTCAGTTGTGTCATAATACTGGTCGGGATCGATCGTCTGGCCTTCGAGACTGCCACCCGACGAGTGGTACACATCGACGATGGAAACGAGCAGCACGGCGATCAGGCCGATCGTGCGTGTTGGTTGTGCGGTGCGGCATATCGCCCATATCGCCAGTAAGCTGCATACGGTGATGGCTCCGACGCCCGCCGTTTCGTATTCCGCCAACCCCAGCTTCCGCCAGTCACGCAACTCGGCCATGAATCGCTCCCCGCCCAAATTCAACGCCACCGGAAACCCTGCGTACCCAGCAGCGACCAGCCAGGCAGGCCAGAGCCGCAGCTTTGTCCCTTCGACCTGCACCAGTTCCGCGAGATACGCGACAACCACCGCTGCGGCGAATGTGGCCACACACGACATTTTCACGGGCCCGCGAAAGAACGAAATGCCAGGTAGGACATGATACAGGACGTTGAACAAACCACCATAACGCCCAAGCATGAACCACAGTGCCGCCAGCCAGACGACCAGGAAGAATCCAACCGTTCGTTTGTCGTCCACACGCCTCCAGTTGGACGCGATTAAAACCACCGCCAACCAGAAAATCTGGCCCGAATAGGCGTTGCACTCCCAATACTGCCAAAAGCCGTGAGAAACGCCCGCCTTTGGGAGGTTGATGACGGTAACAGTGGGGCTTTGCTGGTCCGCGCCCCAGAAATTGTAACCATATTGCTTGGTGATGCCCCCAAAAAAGTTCGGCACCAACAACCGCAGCAACCCGCGATACGGCAAGGATGTATCGGCCACCGTTTGAAAGGACTGGGCGGACCGGGAGCTAAGCGACCAGTTCTCCGCCCCCGGTAGCAGCATCACAGCCGCGATACCGAATACAAGCAAGAAGGTCCCAGCGATCTTCAGTACCTCCACCTTGGCACAGCGTCCCAGCGCGGACGCCCAATTTGGCGTCTGGTCTCTTTCGCGCAACCAGCCGCGATACAGCCAATACGCCACGACCAAGTACCAGCAGTAGACGGTCGTTTGCGGATGGCCGCCGAGCAGCGACATGGCCATGGCGACAACCAGCCCCAACCATCGCCATCGGCCACCCTTGCTCGTGAGCTCGTGCACAAAAAAGAGTTGCAGCGGGAGCCATATGTATACTTGGATCATCACAAAATTCACGGCCATCCGCAGCGCGAAGAATCCCGAAAGACAGAACGCTAACGCTCCCACCAATGCGGATACGGGATTGAACTTGATCGCCTTCAGAAAGGCGTAGGCGAATACCGCGCCGAGCAGGCCATGCAGGAAAATGTATCTCTGGTAAACCAGCGACGGTAACTGCCCGTCATTCACAAATAGCGGCAGGAGCCACTCTAACGGGTAGAACACCGCAATCTGCGTGTCCGAGTAAAACGGTGCCCCGTCGCGCACACCAAGGAATCAAAGTGGAAATCGGCCAGCCGCTATCGATTTGGCGAAATAATTCACCCCGGGGTAATATTCTGTCACCGTGTCGTCCGTGATGCGGCTCGGACCGGCGAGTAAACCCCAGTAGAACAACGCCAGAATGCCGACAAGGAATGTGAGGGTGCAGAGGTCGGCGGTATATCGACTCGTGGGAGAAGTCCGGGATTTGTGATCAAGATGTTTCACTTGAGAATGGTCCGCGCCCTCGTGAGAAGCACCACTATTCCGATGCGCAGCTTAGCTCGCGGTCGAGCCGATGGCAAGCACCCCGGTCGTGGCGCAGAGTGGTGAACCGCGTCCCACTACTGTGCCGCCGGAACTAGTGGTGGAACGGGTGCGGGTGCTGGTGTGAGGGCCGGCACGACCGCGACAGCTGCCTTGGCCTTCGCGTCGGCTTCGCGCTTTTCCTTGCGTAAGACGTAACCCGATTTCGGCAACGCGTCTTGCAGGCCCTGTGGCAGATAGTTCAACACGCAACCGAAATACCACATACTCCCTAAAATTCCCAGTACCACCAGAAGGACGATGAACTTGTTGCGGCCCGCGTGGCTCTCGGCAAACGGGTCGGTCAAATCGCGCTGCGCGCCCGGCGGCAACGTGGCCACTTCCGTCAGCGACGCGCCGAATGGAATGTTGATCCTGGCCTTGGCGTTGACGGCCCAACCGTTCGCGTCGAGGAGGGGGCCGAGGTTACGCTTGCGCAGCTTTAATGCCGCGATAATCACCGCCGGCACCGAGATGACCAGTATGAGCGCCAAGACAATGAAGATGACCTTCCACGGCGAAACATCCGCCAGCTTCGCGAAGATGATCCCGAACGCTGTGGCCAGCGAACCGAACGCGACTCCCAAGGCAGCCACGGTGCCCACGTCGAATCTCTTCGCCTGCTGTGTGGCGGCGGCGGTCGTTGCTTTCTCGGCATTCGCAGCCTGCACGGCGGTCTGCGCCAACTGCGTATTCGTGGCGGCGTCCGCGACCGCGGCGCGCTTGGCGACCTGCTCTTCGATCATCCGCACCAACTTCTTATATGGCGACCAGAAGGCCTGACGCAGGCTGATCGGGTTGTCGATCAATTTGACGATGGTGGCGTCCCAATCACATCCCGCGCGGTCGTAAAAGATCCCGTTGCGCCCGACCATGAGGTTGTCCGAGTCGCCATCAGTGAACGCCGCCGCGATGGTCATCGTCTCGCCCGTGCTCTTGCGCGTGCATTCACAATAGGCCAGATAGGAGCCGCTCAACGCCGCCATCAGGCTGTGCTTGGCGATATCCTCCACGCGGATGCACAACTCGCAACTCCGCTGGTCAAGGTACAGCGTCCCGGCCTGAAAAACAGCTTTCGCCTGGCGACCGTAAAAGTCGCGGAACGAAACAAAGTTGACCAGCAGCTTGTGGAGATCGCGATAGTAACGCGTTAGACGGTCCACCGCTGAAATCGAGTTGAACTCAGGCTCCAGCGCCTTGTCTTTCGCGATCAATGCTGCGATGGTGTCTTTGGCCTTGCTCGACAGGATCTCCCGGACGCGCTTGACGGCGAGTTTCTCGACCGACGCGCCCGCCTTGCTTGCGGCCCAAGCGTCGTAGCCAGCGAATTTACCCGACACGATGGCCCAATCGGCCTCGGTAAGCACGGCTTTGTCCCCGATGAGCGGTTTTACTACCTGGGTCTGGAATTGGGTGAGTGCGCCGGCCCAGGCAGGGTTCACTCCCGCTTTCAGAGGCAGCGGACGGTCGGCTTCGATACGTGCCAAGGGGAATCCGGCAACCTCCGCGGAGCCGGTCGTGAGGTCTTTGGTGCCCAGCACGAGGTATTCTTTTTCGTCGCGGTTGAGGGCGCCGAGCGAACGCGCGTCGAACGCGGCGAGCCGGCACCGGGCGAAGTAATCGTCAATCTTGGCTTTCACGCTAGCGAGCGCGGTCGCAGCGGCGGGGGTTGTGTCGCGGAGGGGCAGGACGTTCACGTCGCCGTCGGCTGTCTTCCACCAATCCGAATAGGCCGCGGCGTCCGCGAAAAACTGATCGAGCTTGGCTTGGTTGATGCCCGGCTTGCCGCTGCGGTCGGTTTCCGCGCCGAGACAGTTGATGATGTCGGTGATGACCGTCTTCGTCGCGTCGTCGGACGCAGCATCGACGGGGATGATGCCGTCACCGTTGAAATTCGTCTGCGAGAAAATCTTCGTCGTGTCAGCAGTGTCCTCGACGGTGATCTCCGTCGCGTTCTTTTTGCCGAGATCGGAAAGGATTTGCCGCGCGGACGACAACAATGTTTTGCCCTCGGGCGTCGCGTCGTTGATCGCGGTCAGGGGTAGGGCAGGGGACGACTTCAGGAGATCGTCGGGGTTTTTGAGGCAACCGGCCGCCCATTTCGCCGCGGCGATGATTTCCGGGGCTCGAATCCGCCCGTCTTTGTCTGTGTCGACAAGATCAAGCGTTTTTGTGTCGAACTCGATGCCGCGTGTGGGGCAGGCCAGCGCGACCCACAATTTCTGGTCCAGTTCGTCGAGGTGGGCGAGATCAGCTCCCCGGTCCAGTTTCACCTGGTCGAATCCGCCCGCGCGAAAGAAACGCCATTTGTATGAATTGGTCATTGCCATAGATCCAGTGCCTCTCCGTCGCCAATTTCTACCGAAACCCCGGCCGAAAGGCAACTGGAGAGAGAGGACGGCTTGCGGAATGATATTCCGGGCTTGTTGGGGAACTCTCCTTCGGAGTAAGTATGCGTGGTATGAACATCACGTTGCGGCCAGGGAAACCGGAGGACGTCAAGGTCTGCGCCACGATTTGCTACGAGGCGTTCCAGAGGATTTCCGAAGCGCACAATTTCACTCCGGACATCCCATCATCCGAAATCGCGGCCGAGGTCCTGGGGTGGATGTTTTCGCATCCAGGGTTTTACACCGTTGTGGCCGAAGTCGATGGACGTGTGGTCGGCAGCAACGTTCTGGACGAGCGCAACGATATTGCGGGCGTCGGTCCGATCACGGTTGATCCGAGCGTGCAGAATAAGATGATCGGACGACGACTCATGGAAGATGTGATGGCGCGCGCCACAGACAGGGAATTTCCCGGCGTGCGGCTCGTCCAGGCCGCCTTCCACAACCGGTCGCTTTCGCTGTATACCAAGCTGGGCTTCGACGTTCGCGAACCGCTCGCATGTATGCAAGGCCCCGCGCTGAATCTCACGGTGTCCGGGTACGCTGTCCGACCGGCCACGGAAGCGGATCTGAGCGCTTGTGATCGCGTGTGCCGGCAGGTTCACGGCCACCGTCGGAGTGGGGAATTGCTCGACGCGATCCGGCGTGGGACGGCAACTGTTGTCGAACATTTTGGGCGCATCACGGGGTGCGCGTCGATCGTTGGTTTCTTTGGCTATGCGGTTGGCGAAACCAATGAGGAACTGAAAGCGCTAATCGGAGCCGCACCGGGTTTTGCGGGCGCCGGCTTTCTCCTGCCCACGCGCAACGCCGAGTTGTTCCGCTGGTGTCTGGCGCATGGACTGCGGGTGACGCAACCGATGACCCTGATGAGCGTCGGACTGTACAACCAACCGACCGGGGCATTCCTAGCGTCGATTACGTATTGATTATCGATGGTTCGCAAGGAATACACTGATGTTAGCCCCAAAATTGTCAACTTGACTAGATAAGTGTTGACACCACACAAATGTGTGGTAGCCTCGCGCCATGGATGCCAAATTGATAAAACTGGCGGAGCGTTTCATGGAACTGGTGACATTGGCGCTGATCGTGATGGTGGCTGTCAGGAACTGGAATCTTGGCCGTCGGGTGAGGAGACTGGAAGGGAGTCTCGGCGTACAGGTCAAGCCGCAGCGGGTCAGCATCCGACTTCTATGAGGGTGGCGGTTGTTTGCGCGAGGGTTTGACCGTCCCCCAGAGGGCGATGGAGCCGACGACGAGTAGCCAGAACGGGAAGACGCCCAGACCGGGAATGGCTTCAGCGATCAAAGCCGGAAGAATGACCCATTGTCGGCCGAGGATGAAAAACAGAGCTGCGGCAGTGACGATGTCGAGTGCCCACTGAAGCGGTGGCACGAATTCAAAGGCGGCTGACAGAATATCCGAAACCGCCGCGACAACGAATGCCGCGATAAGCCGCGTCTTGCGCCGGACCGGCACACGCGGTTGGTTCGCAGGCGATTCGGACTCTTCTTTCGGCAACACTTCCCAGTCAGCCATCGTGTGTTGAGGATACTGAAATCCTCCGTCACTGCAACTCTAGGTGCGGTTCACTGTGACTTGAGGGTCTAATGTCCCGGTTGCCAACTGGTAAGAGTGCCGTCGTCGAAAAACAGGTGCTCTTTGCCGGGAGAACCGGTTTTGTAAAGCCACTGCTCACGTGAACCATGGTCAGTGTCCGTGGTGCCGATTTGGTCGGGCTCGCCGATGGAAGCCCGGACGTCGGACTCGGTCATTCCGGGCACTACATCTCCGTGGGCAATGGCCTTCTTGACCGCCGCCGAAAGATCGGGATTGGCTTCGATGTAGTGTAGACGACGCCTTGCCTCATCCAACTGCAGTTGTTTGGCCTTCGTCTTTTCCTCGTCCTTCTTCGATGGTGTGGTATGACAACCCAGAGTCAGTACCACCAGAAGGACTATCGACATCAATCGTTTCATGCCGCCAAATTCCTTTCGGACGCTGTCATGCTGAGCGTGTCGAAGCATCTCGGTTGTTACAGGAGATTGTCAGTCAGTTCACGGCCAGAAGTTCGACCTCGAACACCAGCGTCGCATTCGGAGGAATCACGCCACCCGCGCCCCTGTCGCCATAAGCTAGGCTGGACGGGATGGTGAGCTTGCGAACACCGCCCACCTTCATTCCCACAACGCCCTGGTCCCAGCCCTTGATGACCTGACCACCTCCCAGTTGGAACGTGAACGGCTGTCCGTGGTCCTTGGACGAGTCGAACTTGGTGCCGTCGGTGAGCCAGCCCGTGTAGTGGACCGTCACGCTCTTGCCCGTGCCGGCTACGTCGCCCGTGCCGACCTTGGTGTCTTCCATTTTCAATTCAGTCACAGTGGCTCCTGGTTGCGGCGCCGAGGCGACGGCCGGTGGCGCTGTCGTTTCGGTTGGTTTGGGTTCTACGCTCTGCGAGCAGCCTGTCGCGAAAGCGGCAAGCGCGAGAACAAGTGCGCACGTGGCAGCAAATCGATGGAATGTCATGGCTGTGTTCTTCATGGGTATGGGCGAAGTGTAGTGATAGGCAGAGCCGATTGCAAGTGTATGGGCCGGCGATTCAGCGTCAATGCGCACTTGAGTGTTGCGAAGTGCATCCGGATTTGGTATGGGCTAACTTCGGACCTGAGAACCGTCACCCCGCTCAGTCCGGCCAGGCAGGAGAAGCTTGGCCACGGTACCGTATCTTGCTCGACGGAGGCTAGGAATCGATATGAAGCCAGCCACAGCCCACCAGTTCACATGCCGGCGCATCATTTTCATCTTGGTTATTGCGTTCGTCACTTGCCGTGCCGGCGCTCAGGACACCGCGACCGTCGATCGAGCGGCTGACGTCCAGGCCGCGCTGGCGTGGCTGTTGTCCGGGCAGTCGATTGCCCAGCACGTCGCCAGCCAGCCGGTGCAATGGACGACGAATACACTGACTAACCCAAAACGGGTGCCGGTCTGGATGGAGTTTTACAATCGTCAGTACCTGCAAGCGTACGACAGCGTTAACAATCACCGGTCCCCCTGTGATGCCGCAATGCGCCAATGGATGCAAGAGTGGATCGAGTACAATTATGGCGGCGGTGCCCAAACCAATCTGCCCGAACTCGTCGAACGCGGGGACAAGATGGCCGTCGATGCCAACTGCACCGATCCGCTGTTTTTGACGCTCGATGCCGCCTCGCTCAACGAAGTCCTTGGCGGGATCTGGCGATTTGATCGCGCCCTGAAAGGCTACGAGCAGTCCCAATACAAAGCCTATCCCCAGTTGTTTGCGACCGTCTCCTTGGCCAACCTCTTGGCCTATCTGCACAAGGATCACGATCGCATGCGCCAGTTGGATTATTCCGCCAGGCGCCTGTTGAAACAGGTGTTCGAGGACGGAAGCATTCGCCCGGAGGATCAACGTGAGTTCGCCGAGATTCTGACGGTGGGTTGGGGCGACCAGTTTCTTAACCGAAATTGGCGCACCGTTCCGCCGATCGTCGCCGCCGTCAGCAACCAGTACCCATGGCTGACGTTGATGGTGAACGGCCAGTGCGAATTCGATGCGGCATGGGAGGCCCGCGGCAACGGGTACGCGAACACCGTCACCGAGGACGGCTGGAAGGGCTATCGCGAGCATCTGGCCAAAGCGCGTGAGTGCTTCACCAAGGCGTGGGAACTCCGTCCCGACCTGGCGTTTGCCCCCAGCCGCATGGTCGCGACTTACTTGGGCGATATCGAGAAAATGCGCCTGTGGTTTGACCGCGCCACCGCCGCCCAAATCGACTTCGGCGGCGCTTGGAATCACATGCGCTGGGGACTTCGCCCGCGCTGGGGTGGCGATCTCGACGCCATGCTCGCGTTTGGTATCACCGCCGCCAACACCCACCGCTACGATACGGATGTCCCGCGCAAGTTGCTCGATTCCGTCGCCGACATGCAAGAGGAACTCCGTACCGCCACCGGGCAGCACATTTATGCCCGGGACGATATCTGGCCATATATCCAGCAAATGTATGCGGGTTACATCGCCGAACCCACGCAGGCGCAGGAACGCGATGGCTGGTACTCCTCCTACGCGATCGCCGCCTACTTGGCCGGTAAGTTCGATGTGGCGCGCGCCCAACTCGAAGCTATCGACTGGAAACCGTGGCACCGGAACCTGCTCGGTTGGGGACGCGACTTGTCGCTCATGGCGTCGGAAGTCGCGGCCCGCACCGGCCGCGCCGCACAACAAGTCGACGCGGCCGAGGCAGCCTACGACCACGGCGACCTCGCGACCGCGCGGCAGATTTACGAGCAACTCGGAAACGACAGCTCACTCGACGATGTCACCTTCAGCTTCATTCGCGAACGCTGGCTCGCCATCGATACCGAGCAGCGCCTCGCCACGGGACAGTGGGTCGACCTCCTCCCCGATACCCCGGACCTGGCCGGCTGGACCGTGCAGGAGGGGAAATGCTCGCTCGCGCCCGATGGCGGCCTCGAAGTCCAGACCACCGAGCCGTACCACATGCTCTTCTGCCGGGCGCGCGTCGGGTATTCGTTCGAGGTCAAAGGCAGCTTCGACGTCATCCACACGTCCGACGGCTATTTCCAGGCCGGGTTGGTCTTCGGAATGCCCGATTTCAATGCCCGCTCGTGGTATGGTTTCCGCATCAAACGCAACGCCGACCTCGGCGATGTCGTCCTGTTCTCCGAAGGCTGGTTCCTGGGCGGACTATCCAACTCCGTCCCGCTCAACAGCCAGAGCAACTCGTTTGACGTACGCATCCAGTATTGCACCGTCAACGTCAGCGTGAACGACCAGCCGGTGTTCGTGGACCAGAAATTGCCGAGCCAGTACGGCTTCGGCGCCTGCGACTCCTTCCTCGGCCTCGGCGGCTATACCGATTCCAACGACTACACCGTCCGCTACCACAATCTCCAGGTCCGCCGCATCCTCGACAACTGATCAACCAGCGCCGAAGGGAAAGTTGAAAATGCACCAATGATTGGACGTGAACCCAGGACACTCACCGGAGGGAGCGCATTATGGCACTTGTGGAATTGGTTGATAAACTGATTCGAGAGCACGGCAGCGGGTCGATCTCCAGGGAAGACGTCGAACGTCTCCGTGAGGAGGCCCGCGCCGTGGAGGAGCGTCACGCGCAGGAAATCGCGCATCTCAAGGAAGTGCACGCGGAACAGATGAAGCAGCGCGAACGCACCGCCGCCTGGTTGTTGTTCTGCGGCGCCCTCTGGGGATTGGGACTTGCCCTGTGCGCCGTGATCGTCGAGAAGCTCTACTTCCGTTGAGCCTGTGTGGTCCGAACAGCCAGGAAGTGGTTGATCCGCGCGCTCCCGCCCGCGCCCTGCTCAAGATCGCTTCCCGCAACCCCCACGCCGTTCTGGATGCGCTCCATCCCTATCCGTTGTAGGCCGTGTGCCCCCACACGGCGTCTTCTCCGTCCCTATCCGTTGTAGGCCGTGTGCCCCCACACGACGTCTTCCCCGCCTTGCTCCATCGCAACACCGCCCCGCTCTCCCTTCCGTTGTCGCAACTTCTTCGCAGGGCCGTCTCCTCCGTTTGTTTCTCCCCCGTAGCCGCACGGCTTCAGCCTGCGTCCGCGCCGTTTTCCTCGTCGTTGTAGCGTCGCTTTTATAAAGCGACGGTCGTTCCTTTCCACGCAATCCGCGCCGCGCCCTACGCCGCTCCTCCCATGCTCCCCACGTCGTCATCCGCGCGGTCCCGCCCGCGCCTTGCTCAAAATCGCTTCCCGCAACCCCCGCGCCGTTTTGGATGCGCTCCACGGTTGATGCCAGACTCTACCCTCAGTGTTGCCGTCCGCGCTGTTGAAGGGCCTTCAAATACTCAAGGGCCGACCGTTTGCGGGGATTCGGATCAGCGGCTGCCTCTTTCGTGGCAATCAGTGTCGTCAGATCGAGAATGGGCACGGCTACATCGCCAACCTTCATCGATTCGACCCGTGACATCGCCTGCTCATAAGAACCGACGCCCAGCACTTCGCTGAGGATGTCGAGATCGCCAAATGCCGTGTTCAGCGCGAACATGGGCTGCCGTTGCAGAACGGCATCCGTCAGAGGCACGTCCCATCGGGCTTGCATGTCCGCCAACGCCGCCAGCAACCGACCGCGGTTGGCGGGTGAGTCGGCGTAGAGAATATCCAGATCGAAAGTCTGCTCCGGACAGCCGTAAAGCGTCGCCGCGAAACCGCCGATGGCGACATATTCGACCCCGTGGCGGTTCAGCGCCTCGATGATTTTGCGCGGATCGAACACAGGATGCGTTGCTCCTTGGCTTTGCGGTCGATCCTCGGCCACAACCCGCGCGCCTCGACTTCGCGCAGCGCCGCCATCAACGTCTCGACCCGTTCTTCCGGCGTCTTGCGCGAATTCCGTCGAATCATCTCATCGAGATGCAGATTCATGTGTTGAATATTATCAGAATTCCCTCGGGGCCGCAACGGTTCCGCGTGATCCTCTCTGCGCCAACACCATTGTAGCCGCACGGCTTCAGCCTGCGTCCGCGCCGTTTGTTGTTGTAGCCGCGAATCACATTCGCGGGCCGTCTTTCTCGGCCCTCCCGCTCCCACGCTTCCGCGTGGCCGCTTTTCCCCGCCTCGAACGGACCCCGTCCGTTGTAGGCCGTGTGCCCCCACACGGCGTCTTCCCCGCCTTGCTCCACCGCAACCCCCGCGCCATTCTCGACGCTCTCCACGGCTAGTGCCACGCCGAGAGGCATAATTGCAAATGTACCAATGATTAGACGTGACCCCAATTCCCATTCACTCGGTCATCCCGAGCTTGTCGAGGGATCTCCTCCCCGGCGTTTCCTTTGTAGCCGCGAATCACATTCGCGGGCCGTCTTTCTCGGCCCTCCCGCTCCCACGCTTCCGCGTGGCCGCTTTTCCCCCGCCACGCCATACCCCGTTCATTCCCCTCCGTCGTAGGCCGTGTGGCCCCACGCGGCGTCTTGCCCGCGTCCGGGCGAACGCACTGCCGCCTGGCTGTTGTTCTGCGGCGCCCTCTGGGGATTGGGACTTGGCCTGTGTGCCGTGATCGTCGAGAAGCTGTACTTCCGTTGAGCCGGTGTGGTCCGAACAACCAGGAAGTGGGCGGGGAGATCAGCAGGGGTGCAAATGTATCAATGATTAGATCCGACGCGATATGTTCCTCAGTTGTAAAGATCAACAAAGCCGTATTCGCGAAGTAAATGCAAGAGTTCACCGGCAAATGTAGAGCCGCCAGCGACGAGTGGTAGGAGAGTTGGAATCGCATCGGCTCGCTTGTGATAAGCGTAAATCGCTGCCGCCCATTCTCGCGTAAACATTGTAAGCGTCGGATCGCCAATAACATCTTGAAGTATGGCATCAACTCCCGGAATTGCTGAGATCAGAGCTTCGACCGACTGCCCAAACTCGCCGCGAGCAATACCGTTTTCTGGGTCTATGAAACCCAGCAATTTGATCACCTCCGGTTTGCCAAATTGTTCTATTAGTCCGCGTGCGTGGATTCTGACTTCTTTGGAAAATGCCTCACCGGCGTACGAAATGTCGCCGTGCCATGGAATGTGGGCAAGAAAGTATACAAGAATTGGCGGAATCTTTTCGGGGTCACGCTTGCGGAGGATAGACACAAGGTTGTCCCAAGTTGTCTTATGATTGATGTGTCTGCGAAATAGAACTACCAAACCTAGGTATGTCTCATCCGGGATTTCCGACCAGAGAAGTCCCTCGGCCTGCTCGTATGAAATTTCGGCCAATTCACCGACCGTGATCGGGATGAAGATCTTGCGGAAGCTATCAGGATCAAACGCGTTGACCTTACCACACTTGAACCGGATCGCAGAGCAGTTCTTATGTGATTGCAGGTGCTTCTTTATGTTAACCCAAAACGCGAATTTCAAGCTCGGAACATAGACAATCCCGAAAACAGGCAGCGGGTAGTTAAACCAGTAGTCGTAATGATTCTCGACAGGAATGAGACATTCATCGCTCTGAGGAGAGTAGTACGACTCCCCTGACTTAATTTGAAGAGCCAGCATGCGGTTAAGTGGACGCTCGTCTCTTACCAGTTCAACCATTGCATCGACGCCCAGATCATTTTCTTGTTCGATCTTGTGGAAGATGCAATGCCCTGCTTCCACGATCGTCCTCACGTAATTCATGCCGACCTTCGAAGTAACGCTAGTTTGCTGATAACGAGGCATAGCCCGCCCACGACACGACTTTAGTCAGAAGTAGTTTCACCCACCCCAAAATAAGCGCAGTCTGGATGGTGAAACACTAGTGCGCTCACGCTTGCCTCCGGGTCCATCATGAAACCCTCGGTCAATTGGACGCCGATATCCTCCGGCTTCAAGAGCTTCCAAATCCCATCTTGGTCCTCCAACGCGGGGCAGGCGGGGTAGCCGAAGCTGTAGCGCTTGCCCTGGTAGCGGGCCTGGAAGCGGTCGATCATGGTCGTTTCGGCCGGATCGGGGAAACCCCAGTCTTCGCGAATTCTCCGGTGCAGCCATTCGGCGCAGGCTTCGGCGGTCTCGATGGCCAGCGCTTGCAGGGCGTGCGACTTCAGGTATTCGCCCTTGGCTTTGTATTCCTCGGCGCATTGACGAATCCCCGCGCCTGCGCCGACAACAAACAAGGCGACGCTGTCTTTGGGCGGCATCACATAGTCCGACAGGCACAGCCCATCCGGTTTCCGCTGACGATGGAAGTGGAAGGTGTGGGAGGGTGAGGCTCCTGCCGAACCGTCTTCTTCGGCTCGCCGGGAGGCTCGCCCTCCCGGGGAATTGGCAACAAACAACCTGATTGAATTTCCCTCTGCTTCCGCCTCGAAAAACCGCCACACCGCCTTGACCTTCATGAACGTCGCGGCCTCGGCTTTCACATCCTCCACCAAATTCTGCAATTCCAGCGCTTTCGGGTCGCGGGCGGCCACCGCCTTCTCGAAATTGGATTTAAACCCGAGATGGCGCACGTAGAGCATCTGGGGGTTGATGTACTCCCACAGCTCGCGGAGCTGCGGCACGTCGCGCACTTTGCGGTCGGGGTAGGGCGCGGGGCGCGGTGGCAGGATCCGCACGCGCGAGCTGCGCTCGGTCGTCTCGGGAAATTCCTCTTTGTCCTCCGCGGCGGCGGCAACGGCGACGGGTTTGTGTTCCGTCGCGACCTTGTCGCGTTCGGCGGGGTCCATGAGCCGGTTCATGATCGACAGACCAGTCATCGCGTCCTTGCAATACACGACGACGCGCTCGTAGCTCGGCGAGATGCGGGTGCGCGTAAACTTGTCGCTGAGGGCGGCGCCGCCGACGAGCAACGGGACGGTGATCCCCGCCTGTTTCAGGTCGCCCGCGGTGATGACCATTTGCTGGGCGCTTTTCACGAGCAGGCCGGACAGGCCGATCGCGTCGGGCTTGTGTTCGCGGTAAGCCTTGATCAGGTCCTCGGGCGGGACTTTGATGCCGAGATTGATGACGTTGAACCCGTTGTTCGAGAGAATGATTTCCACCAGGTTCTTGCCGATGTCGTGCACGTCGCCCTTGACGGTGGCGAGGAGGACCTTGCCCTTCGTCGAGTCGGCTTTCTTCTCCATGAATTGTTCGAGGTGCGCGACCGCCGCCTTCATGGCCTCGGCGCTTTGCAGCACCTCGGCGACAATGAGCTCGTTGGCGTTGAACAGGCGGCCGACCTCCTTCATGCCGTCCATGAGCGGACCATTGATGATGTCGAGCGGACCGGCTTCCTTGAGTTTGAGGTTCAGGTCATCGATCAAACCTTCCTTCGAGCCTTCGAGGATGTAATTCGCGAGGCGACCGTCGAGCGGCAGGTCCGACGTCTTCTTCTTCACGCGGCTCTCGGCGGTGCGGAAATGCTCGTTGATGGCGGCGATGTGATGCTGGTTGATCGCCGCGCGCTGTTCCTTGGTCTGCTGGCGATAATCATCGGGCGCGTCGTAGCCTTCGTGCGGATAATTCCACAGCAGATGTTCGACGAGCTTCTTTTCCTTGTCGGGAATCGTGGCGTAGCGTTCGAGTTTCTCGGCATTGACAATGGCGAGATCGAGCCCGGCTTTCGTCGCGTGATAGAGGAACACGGAATTGATGACCTCGCGCGCGGCGGGCGGCAGACCGAAACTGACATTGCTCACGCCAAGGACGGTTTTGCATTTGGGCAGGGCCTGTTTGATCAGGCGCACACCCTCGATGGTCTCGACCGCGCTGCCGATGTAATTCTCGTCGCCAGTGGCGCAAGGAAACACGAGGGCGTCGAAGATCAAATCCTCCTCGGCGATCCCGCGGGCGACGCAATAATCGCGGGCGCGCTGCGCGACAGCGAGTTTGCGTTCGCGGGTGATCGCCTGGGCCTGAAGTTTGTCCTCGTCGATGGAACCGATGACGAGGGCCGCGCCGAATTTCTTCACGAGCGGCAGGACCTTGTGGAATTTCTCCTCGCCATCCTCGAAATTGATCGAGTTGATGATGCTTTTGCCGAGGCAATACGTGAGCGCGCGCTCGATGGCCTTCCAGTTCGTCGTGTCGATCATGAACGGCACTTTGACCTTGTGAATGACCTTCTCGTAAAAGCGGTCGATGTCGGCCAACTCGTCGCGGTCGGTGTTTTCGAGGTTGATATCGATGATGTGCGCGCCGCTCTTGACCTGCGCCCGGGCGATCTCGGTGGCTTCCTCGAATTTCTCGTCGGTGATCAGGCGTTTGAAGGCGCGCGAGCCGACCTCGTTCGTGCGCTCGCCGACGATGAGCGGGCGGTTGTCGTCGGTAGCCTCGACGAGTTCGATGCCGCTGTACCAGGATTTGCGCGGGGCGCGGAATGTGCGCGGAGGTTTCCCATCGACCATCTGCGCGATGGCCTTGATGTGGGGTGGCGTGGTGCCGCAACAGCCGCCGACGATGTTGAGCCAGCCGTTTTTCACGAACCGCTCCAATGCGGCGGCGAGGGAGGTCGGCGTTTCGAGGTACAGACCTTCCTCGTTCGGCAACCCTGCATTCGGATAGCAGGAGACGCGCGTGTTGGCCATCTGATGGATGGTGCGGATGTGATCGGTCATGAATTCAGGACCGGTCGCACAGTTGAGGCCGATGCTGAGCAGGTCGACGTGTTGGAGCGACGCGACGAGCGCATCGGCGGCCTGGCCGGCGAGCATGGTGCCCATGGGTTCGATCGTGGCCGAGACCATGATGGGGAGTTTGTAGCCGAGTTCGTCGAAGGCTTGCTGGATGCCAATAATGGCGGCTTTAATGTTGCGGGTGTCCTGGCAGGTTTCGACAAGGAGGATGTCCGCCCCGCCTTCGGCGAGCCCGCGCGATTGCTGGTGGAAATTGTCGATCAATTGATCGAACGTCACCCCGCCGGTGACGGTGATGGCCTTCGTAGTGGGGCCGATGGACGCGGCGACGAAGCGGGGCTTGTTCGGTGTGGAGAATTCCTCGGCCGCTTCGCGTGCGAGCGTGGCGGCGGCGACATTGATCTCGTGACATTTGTCGGCAAGGCCGTATTCATTGAGCACGAGCGGTGTGCTGCCGAACGTGTCGGTTTCGACGATGTCCGCGCCCGCCTCGTAATACTGGCGGTGGATATCGAGGATCACGTCGGGGCGCGTGAGCACGAGGTGTTCGTTGCAGCCTTCGAGGGCGGGGCCGCCGAAATCGTCGGCAGAAAGATTGCGCTGCTGGATCATCGTGCCCATCGCGCCATCGAGCACGAGGATGCGTTCGTCCAGCAATGACTGCAGCAGCTTGGTACGTTCGTCGCGATTGCCCATGGAATCCGCCTACGTTAACAGCCTGTTTCCATCAGGGAAAACAAAAACCGCGTTCGCATCAGCGAGCGCGGTCAACGCGGAGCGAATTGTTCGAGCAGACATTTGCCGCTCGCACATCCTCCGGGGCAGCCTGCCTCGGAGAAGCCACCGTAGGCGCTCCGGCCTCGGTTGGCAGGTCCGAAAACTCTCGGACCACTCCTGATGCTGGGCGGGAATATACACGCCGGCGGGCGGTTTGCAAGCAGAACTTGCACAGGGCGGGGGTTCGGGGGAGAATAGATGGGAGATTCAACACGCAATGAAACGGAGCGTTTTTGTCGTCGCCATTATTATGATGAGCGGCTGTGCGTTTGCACATGCCGAAGGAATGGAGGCAACTGTGGCGCAATTCACATTCAGCAGTCCGAGTTTTCGAAACAAGCAACCGATGCCGGCCAAACATTCGTGCGAGGGAGAGGACGCATCACCGGCGTTGAAGTGGGAGGGTGCGCCGGCGGGGACGAAGAGTTTTGCATTGATTGCGGATGACCCCGATGCGCCCGGCGGGACGTGGGTACATTGGGTGGCGTATGCGATTCCCGCGAGCGCAACGGAATTGCCCGAGAGCATTGCCAAAACCGATACAATTGCCGCACCGGCTGGCTTGAAGCAGGGCATGAATGATTTTGGGCGGGTTGGCTACGGCGGGCCGTGTCCGCCACGAGGGCATGGGGTGCATCATTATTACTTTCGGTTGTATGCGCTGGACGCGGAATTGAATCTGGCGCCGGGCGTGAAGCGGCACCAGCTTGACGCGGCGATGAAGGGACACATTCTCGCGCAGACGGAGTTGGTCGGGACGTATCAGCGGGACTGAGCGGGGGAATTGACGCCGGCTTTTTGCAATTCGGTACGGATCATCGTCAGGATTTCGAAGTAATGCCACGCGGCGGGAGAGTCGGGCTCCTGGTGGTGATCGGGTTTCAAGATGAGATCGCCGGTGGCAAGCAAGACTTTCTGGACTTCCGGATTCTGGCGAACCTTCTCGCGTGTGGCTTCCACGATCAGCTTGTAGTGTTTGCCGGGCGTGGCGGGTTTGTACTCCATGCGTTTGCCCTCGAAGCTGACCCACGTGATGCCCATTTTCCGCATGTTCTCGTTGGCGAGGTCGCCGGCGTGCTTGGCGTCGAAGGCGGTGAGTTGTCCGACCTGGTCGCGCGTGAACTTCCATACCAAACCCGAAAACGTCGCTCGCGGATCGTTAGCGCCCTCGGGGTACTTCATCATTTGCCAGAAACCTTCGAGGCTCGCGTAGCGTTTGCCGTGGAACGTGAAGGGTGTGGGCGCGAAATTCGATAGCACACCAAGTTCATTGCGCTTCGAAAGAATCACCTCACCCGGACCGGCTTCCTGGGGCAGAATTTCCCATACGGGCACGTTGTTTGTCGGCACGGGTGTCCACCAGTGCGCGGGATAACGAGGGTCGCGGACGATGGACGACGCGTTCGTAAAATCGGCACGCGCGAAATTGACGGCGAGTGCGATGGTCAATCCGTAGAGAATTTGGACAGGTATTCGGCTCCGCATGGGCCGAGTATGCGATGGGTCAGCGGAAACTGCAAGGGGGGAAGGTGTGAGCCCTCGTTGGGACCTAGGGAGCCAGACGAATTCGATAGAACTGGCTCGGATTATTCGTGACGCCGCCGGGATCGACGTAGTTCGTCACGGAATCGCCAGTGCCCGAAAGGACGATATTCGAACTGATATCGGAGTAACCGATGCCGAGGTCGGTGGCACCCTGGACGACGTTGGTGGTACCGCCACCACACATCCAGGTGATGAGCATGTCGTAGCCCTGCGGGGTCGCCGAAAGGATGTGGAAGTAGGAGGCGCTGTTGGTCGGGTCAAGGCCCGCCAGATAATCCTGCAGGACGGTGAACCCGGTGCCATCGAGGTCCCTGCCGCTCAGAGTGGGATCAAACGGGTTGAGGCCGTATTGCTGCAGCCATCCGTTGGCGATGCCATTGCCGGTTTGATCGCCGTTCGGGTCGAGGAGCGGCTGGATGGACAGTTCGACGGTGTTTGTATCGGTGTTGCCACAGCCGTTCAGTGCGCGCACGATGAAGAAGTAGGTGATCGGGCTGTTGCTGCCGGGATAGAGCGAGACGAATGCGGACAGAGCATTGGTGTTCAACAGCGGCGCGGAAAGATTCTCTCCCCCGCTTGCCGTGGCTTCAAACACGTTGTAGCTGATCGGCGCTGTTCCGGAAGCCGTCGACCAACTCAAGGTCGCGGCGTTGATCGCCGCGGTCACATTACCCAGTCCGCCAAATACGAGCGGGGCTCCGAGCGGCTGAACGGATTGTTCGATCGCGTTGGTGTCGCTATCGCCGCAGCCGTCGACCGCGCGGACGACAAAATAATAAGTACTCGTGCAGCTCAGCGAGGAAATGAAAGTGGATAGCCCGTTGGTGGTTAGCATTGGCGAACTGAAATTCTCTCCCCCGCTCGCCGTGGCTTCATACACATTGTAGGTAAAGGGAGTCGTGCCCGAGGCCGCGGACCAACTCAGGGTCGCGCCGCTCGTCGTCGCGGTGGCGCTGGTGAGCCCGGCGAAGGTCGGCGCCGGTTTGTACGTGAAGGCATTGACGAGGTTTCCCGTATACAAGTTGGTGCCCGTTGGGCTGATATACGGGATCGTGACGTTGACGCTTACCGTGCCCGGGGAATTCGCCGGTGTAACGGCTGTCAGCGTGTTGGTGTTCACGAACGTAACGCTGGTGGCGGCGACGCCGTCGATGCTAACTGTCGCATTGGTCATGAAGTTACTGCCGGTGATGGTGATTTGAGTCCCGCCACTTGGGCACCCATTTGTGGGACTCACGCTCTTGACGACAAACAGCGGGACATTCTGGTAGACGCGAACGTAATCGATGTCCATCTCGGACGGGAAGGTGCTGCTGTTGTTGATCGTGGAGATGCTCGGATCGCCGACGAAATCGCCGCCGACCGCCATATTCATGATTAGATAGAACGGTTGATTGAACGGCTCGGGGTACGAACCAAGGGAACTCGACCAATTGGTGATGGTCTCGTACGGGGCATTCGTATCCACGCCAAAGCTGATCGTGGCTGAATTTCCCGCGGTATTGACCCCCCATTGCAGCACATACGTATGAAAATTCGTGGTGCCGTCCCCAGTCGGAAAATAGAACTCCCCGCCGACGGGCGAGTCCACGCCTTTGTCACCCGAACTGTCCTTGTGAATGGTGCCCCACACTTCATCGGGAGTGCCCCCTTGACTTTCCATCACATCCATCTCACCGCACTCGGGCCAGCCAACGCTGGGAGAATTCGTCCCCAGTAGCCAACACGCCGGCCACCAATAGGGGCCCTTGGCAGGGAGTTTTGCGCGGAACTCAACACGGCCATAGGTGAACGAGAAAAGGCCCTGGGTCTTCACCCGCGCCGAACTATAGGGATAGGATCCACCTTGGTCATTAAGAGCAACTATGTGAAGCAAACCGTTGGCGACATAGGCGTTATTCGTGCGGCTGGTGTACGTCTCCAATTCGTCATTTCCCCAGCCACAGTTCCCTGGGCAATCATTGCCGGTGTCAAAGGTCCACTTGGTCGAGTCGAGATTGCTGCTGGAACCGTTGAATTCGTCGCTCCAGACGAGATTGGTGACGGCGTACGAGCTGGTAGGGGCGGCCAGCAGCCAAAAATATAGCGCTCCGCCCAAAAGGAGCGAACCAAGCTGGGGTCTAAGCCGACCGAATGAAACGAGAAAGCATGGCATCTTCTTGAACGCCCTAGTTATATACTAGAGGGTTTTACTAGCATAGTGGCCCCTTGATTGGCAAGCACTTTCGCGTTTCTCATGCTGAAAAGCCCTCTCCGCAGTGTTTCTCCTCATCGGACGCGTCAACGTACGCCCGGCCAACGGGGTCGTCAACCGCAGTAGTGACGAAATATATCTTGTCGGTCCCGGTGCATCGCAACGAGCTTCCTGGCTTGCCGGGGGCTTCGTGCCGCCGTATCGTGAGCGCCGATGAAGAGTGGTTCCTCCCAGATCACAGCCGAAAAGCCATGCCTGCCGCCGCCTGCCGAGGATCAACAGCGATTCCTGGTGGGGAATCTCCTTCGTGACGTCTCGCGCTCGTTTTACCTCACCCTACGCGTGTTGCCGGGCCAGATTCGCCCGCAAATTTCGCTGGCGTACCTGTTGGCGCGGGCGACGGACACGATTGCGGACACCAAGGCGGTTCCACGAGCCAAACGGATCGTCGCGCTGCAACAGCTTCAAAATCTCTCCCATGTGCCGGATCTGGGCGCGATTACCGGGCAACAGACATCACCTGCCGAGAAACAGTTATTGGAGCGGCTGGAAGACTGCGTGATTGCGCTGGGGCAATTTGACGAAGCTGATGGCCGTCGCATCCAGGAGTTGCTGGAGATCATCGTGGGCGGACAGGTTTTTGATTTGCAGCAGTTTCCCGGCGAGACGGAGAAGGAGTTGGTCGCGCTGTCGAGCGACGAGGAACTGGATCGCTACACGTACATGGTGGCGGGATGCGTGGGCGAGTTCTGGACGAAGATGTGCGTGGCGCATTTGCCCGCGCTCCGCGACTGGAATGTGGAGGAGATGGGTAAGTTGGGCGTCCGCTTCGGCAAAGGCCTGCAACTTGTGAATGTGTTGCGCGATATCCCCAAGGACTTGCGGATCGGTCGGTGCTACCTGCCGGTGAAGGATCCACGCGCGTTGCTCGATCCGAAGAATTTTGAGTCGATTCGCGCCCTTTACACCCATTGGCTCGATACGGCGGTCGAACATCTGGATGCCGGCTGGCAGTACACGATGAGGATTCCCCGTTCGGAGACCCGATTGCGGCTCGCCTGCATCTGGCCGATTTGGATCGGGTTGATGACGATAGCGCGGTTGCGGGTGGAGAACCCGCTCGACCCCGAGCGGCACGTGAAGATTTCGCGAGGCGAAGTCTACGGTGTCATGGTGCGGTCGTTTCTCGCAAGCCGGAATGACGGGGCCTTGAACAGGCGATACCAGACTTTGCGGGCGGCGGCCAGCGGCGGGTGAGGCGTCTGCGTGATCTGGATGGTTACAGGCTGGGTCAGATCAGCCCTCGTTTTCGAGCGATGTCGGCGGCCTGGGTACGGTTTTGAGCCTGGAGCTTGCCGAGGATGTTCGAGACGTGATTCTTCACTGTACCTTCGGCGATGTGGAGTTTGTCAGCGATTTCCTTGTTGGCGATTCCTTGGGCCAACATTACGAGCACCTCACGTTCGCGGTCGGAAAGCGGCTCGATCAATCCATCGGCGGGATGCAGTGTGGCGCGGAGCGCGCGCGACGCAATCTCCGGCTGGATGAACACTTCGCCAGACTGCACGGCGCGGATGGTTTCGACCAGCTTCCGCGCCGGCAGGTCTTTGAGGAGATACCCGAGCGCTCCGGCTCGTACGCCCGCAAAGACATAGTCGTCGCGGTCGAACGTGGTCAGTATGATAATTCTGGCTTCGGGCCAGGCTTGGCAGATGGTGGCGGTGGCTTCCACGCCGTTCTGCCCCGGCATCTGGACGTCCATGAGGATGATGTCGGGTCGGAGTTCCAGGGCGAGTTTGACGGCGGTCGTGCCGTCACCCGCTTCGCCCACAACACGAAAACCAGACTCGAGGTCGAGGATGGTCTTCAATCCCTGACGCATGAGCGTCTGGTCTTCGGCCAGAAGAATCCGGATCGGTTTCATTCAAGCGATCAATCGCACGCGCGCCTCAATGAGGGCTCCCCTTGGCTCTGCCGTCGTCAGCAGGAGAGTCCCGCCGACGCCTTCGACGCGTTCCCGCAGACCGCGCAGGCCATAGTGGCCGGGCTTGCTCTCGGCATCCGGCGGTAGACCAACACCATCGTCGGTGACGCACAAAACAGCCAATTGGGGCTGCAAACTCAGTCTGACGGCAACGTGCTGAGCTTGCGCATGTTTTTCCACGTTCGTCAATCCCTCCTGTGCGACGTGCCAGAGAGCTTCGGCCACGGCGCGCGGCAAACCATCCGCGCCGGCGGCAACTTGACAATCAATTCTCACGACGGTGCGACGGCTCGCGTCTGCGCACAACGATTTCACGGCCTGGGTCAGCGGTTTGTCGCCCAAGCCGGGGGCACGCAAGTTGGCCAGCGAACGGCGCAGGGCCTCCGTGCTGGAGCGGGACAAGGTCTTCATTTCTTCCAACAATGGCCCCGCGCGATCGAGATCCACGGGCAACAATCTCTGGACGGCTTCGAGTTGCACGGTCAACGTGACGAGCGCGTGGCCGAGGTTATCGTGGAGATCCCGGGCTAGGCGTTCACGCTCGCGGAGTGTGGCGACTTCGACTTCTCGATCACGGGCCAGGACGAGTTCACTTTTTGCGGTTTCCAGTTCGCAAATCAGCTCCGCCCGCCCTTGGCTGATCTCGTCGATCCGCTTGATAAACAAGCCCATCACCATCCAGGACGCGAACACGGCGACGCGGAACACCCACTCGCCGACCGACCGCCTGGCAAGTTGCGCCTGGCCGAACGCGGCGAACTCGATGATTGTTAACGCGAGAATCGAAGACGGAACGGAATAGCTCGGCGTGAGGAAGGCGCACATTTGTCCGACGTAAAGCCCGGCCATCCATGAGAAATACGGGGCGAACAACGATTCGGGAACGCAGCAGGCCAGACTGCCAAAGAAATACATGTACCACCATCGGGGTGAAGCATCCAGCGGGGTAAAAACCCACCGTTTCAGATACAATCCCGTTTGGATGGCCGCGAGGACGAGCAGCAGCAGTTCTCGGTGGTCCCAGTTCGGCCAATTATCGTAAAGGCTTTGACCGAGAAAGTAGGCAAGAAGTCCCAGCGTCATGACATGAAGCGCGATGTGTGGTCCCGCGAGGAGCCGTTTCACCTCGGGCGTCGAGGTGCTTGAATTTGGATTCATTGGTTGGAGCATAGCTGAAAATGACCGTCGTTGAAGTTCGTTTCTTTGGTTGCGATTACGGGGAGGATGCCAGCTTGTTCTGAAGCGCCTCGTTATTCGGAAACAAAGCCGCGCCGCGCTGCCACATTTGTTGGGCATTGTCGGGGTAGCCCGCCTTCAGATATTGCTCGCCCAACAACACGTAAGACTGGGCATATTCCGGCTGTGGCGGCCGGGTCTCCTGCTGATCGATCAGTGTGGAGAAGTTCTCCATGATCTCTTGTGACTTGTTCAAATCGGCCGGCCAGTGCGTCAGGGCGGCGGCTTTATAGAATCGCGCGTCCCAGTTGTCGGGGTCGAGCGTCAATGCCTGATCAAATGTTTGGTCGGCTTCCATGGCGAGGATGCTTTGCTGGCGAATGTCCTGAGTTGTCCCCAGCTTCTGGAGATAGGCCTGACCCAACGCGGCGGAATACTCGGCAACCGACGGGTCATCCTTGACGGCTTGTTGCAGTTGGGCAATCGCTTGATCCAACTGGCCGGTATCGCGGAGTAGTTTCCACGCGGCCTGCTTCTGCGCGAAGGTCGCCTGGGGCGAGACCAGCGTTTGTAGCGGTTGACTGAAGGTCGCCGCGACAGATGGTTTGGCCGTCGTGCGGGGAGACGCTGTCACCGGTTCGCCGGTCTGCTCCGTCCCGCCATGATCCACCCGAGCCGGCTCAGGCGTGCTGACACTCGCAGACAGATTACTCGGAGGTGAGTCCACACTCGGTGCCGGAATTTCCGCAGATTGAACCCCTGTCTCGGCGGGAAGCGAAGGCGAATTCGTTTGTCGTTTGACCACCACCACGGTGGCAATTGCCACCAGACCGATGCCGACCAATACCCATGTCAGTTTGCTCATATTACTTCATTCCTTCCTCTGAGTTTTAGCCTTTTTGCTGTTTCGCTTATCGGTTGCCAGCCCGGTAGCTGGTTCCCCGCGAACGCGCCCACTGTATCTTTTGGGGTGAACCGGCAAACAGACCCCAACGGCCTGATTTGAGTAGGTCGAAAGGCATGGTAAAGGCCGTCCTACCGTCACAAGTGAGCGGTCGTAATGTCACGAGCCGGAATGATGGCGCGTTGAACGGGCGGTGCAAGAGTTGGCGGGCGGGAGCAGCAAAGCAAGGGAAGAGCGGAGGGGACTCAGGTTTGTGCAACAACGATTGCGCGGGTTTGGAGTCGACTGTATTTCGAAGTATGATATGCCCCTGCCCATGAGTAAGGTTTTACTCGATGTTGGGGTCGAGTTGGTGATTGCGCCAGGGGCACGGCGACGGAGCCACGCCAGAGGCGGGCAAGCGCCGTGGCTACCCTTCGACGGTGCTCAGGGCAGGCAGGGGGTATCCACACCCCTCTTTCTGCGAGACGAAGCCAAAATTGACGGTCGCCTCGTCCCATTCATGCCGGCTTGTGGTGATCTTGTCAGGCCGATAGGCACCGGATAGACTTAAGCCGTTGAAGGATATTGAAGGAAGATGGAGACCACCGATACAAAACCAGCGCGCGCGGCGAGCAATTGGCCGGATCTGGCGATCCTGTTGGTGATTCTAACATTCATCACGTACGCCCCGGCCCTGCGGTGCGGATTTATCTGGGATGATGACGACCATTTTACACGGAATCCCGCGATGACCTCGATACATGGACTGACACAAATCTGGTCATCGCTGGCCGTGTCGCGGTACTACCCGCTCACGCTCACCACCTTCTGGGTGGAACGCCGCCTCTGGGGGTTGCATCCGCTGCCGTATCACGCGGTGAACATCGCCTTGCAAGCGGCCAATGCCGTGCTGTTGTGGATGCTGCTGCGGCGTTTGAGGGTCCCGGGCGCGGGGTTCGCCGCCGCGCTGTGGGCGGTACATCCCGTCTGCGTCGAATCGGTGGCGTGGGCGACTGAATTGAAAAACACCCAGTCTGGTTTCTTCTTCCTCCTGTGCGTGCTGTGTTTTCTGAGGTTCGAAACCGACAACAAACGGGAGTTGTATGCCCTCGCCGTTGCGTTTGGCGTCGCGGCCATGCTCAGCAAACCGTCGACCGTGGTACTGCCGCTCGTCCTGTTATTGTGCGCGTGGTGGGAACGTGGACGTTGGCGGCGCAGCGATTTACTCCGTGTCGCCCCGTTCTTTGGGTTGGCGTTGGGTATGTCGGCGATGACGGTCATCGAGCAACACCGTTGGGTACAGCGGGCGGGTGCGGTGGGATGGCAGTTGCCCCCGGCCGAGCGTCTGGTCATCGCGGGAAAGACCGTGTGGTTTTATGCGGCGCATGTGCTGTGGCCGGCGAAACTCATGTTCGTGTATCCGCGTTGGGACGTGTCGGCGGGTTCGGCTTCGTCGTGGCTGCCGCTGGCGGGTGTGATCGCCGTGGGCGCACTTCTGTGGATGTGCCGCCGACAACCATGGGCGCGGGCGGGATTGTTTGGGACGGGGTTTTTCGTCGTGGCTCTCTTGCCGGTGATGGGATTCTTCAATGTGTATTTCTTTCGGTACTCGTTTGTGGCCGATCATTTTCAGTATCTGGCCAGTATCGGGATTATCACGCTGGCGGTCACAGCGATTGGATATCTGGCGCGAGAACGCGTCCCGCGGATCGTGCTGGGAGTGGGTGCTGCCGTCGTTCTGGTCGTGTTGAGTTGGCAACATTGCGCCGCGTTTCAGAACGAGGCAACGCTGTGGCGCGACACACTCGCCAAGAATCCCGGTTGCTGGATGGCGCACGACAATCTCGCGAAGATCTTGATTTACCAAGGTAATCTGGCGGAAGCCCGCGACCATTGCGAAGAAGCGTTGCGTATCAATCCCGATGACGCTGATGGTCACAATGATTTGGGAATCGCCCTGCAGGGATTGGGGAACGTGCCCGAGGCAGTGATGCATTTCGAGCGGGCGTTGGAGATCGACGCACAGTATGCCCAGGCGCACAACAATTTGGGTCTGGCCTTCGTGCAATTGGGGAAGGTGCCCGAGGCAATACAGCACTACGAACAGGCGCTACAAATCCAGCCGGATTTTGCCGAGGCGCACTACAACCTCGGAAATGCGCTGGTGCAACAGGGGAAGCTGCCGGAGGGGATCCAGCAGTACGAACAGGCGGTGCGGATTTGGCCCGATTACGCCAACGCGCACTTTAATCTCGGCCTCGCATTGTGGCGGGTGAGTCAGCCACTGGCAGCCATCAGCCACTATCAGGAGGCGCTACGAATCAACCCGGGACTCAAGGAGGCGCACGTCAACCTGGGGATTGCTTTGTTGCAATATGGCAACACGCGGGATGCTCTCCCGCACTTTGTCGAAGCGCTGCGTTTGCAGCCGACTGACCCAAATGCGCACTACAACCTGGGGAAAGCGCTGGCCCAGGCGGGCCGGGCGCCCGAAGCCATTGAGCAGTACCAGGAGGCGTTGACTCTTAAACCTGATTTGGCCGCCGCCAGCAACGCGCTGGCGGAGATCCGAGGCGCAAGGTGAAGACATTTATGAGCTCTGCGCCCTCCGCTTCGCGCTTGAAAAACCCCCGGCTGGTCTTATGATACCCCGTCTATGTTTACCGGCACACACACAGCACTGGTGACGCCGTTCACCAAGGACGGAAAAGTCGACGAGCTCCGGCTGCACCAGATTGTGGAGCAGCAGATCGCGGCGGGCATCGACGGCCTCGTGCCCTGCGGAACGACGGGCGAGTCGCCGACACTCAGCCACGAGGAGCACAATCACGTCATCGAACTTGTTGTGCGATTCGCCGCCAGACGATGCAAAGTCATCGCGGGTACAGGCTCGAACTCGACCGATGAAGCGATTTTCATGACCCAGCATGCCAAAGAGGTGGGGGCCGACGCATCGCTGCAGGTGGCGCCGTATTACAACAAACCGTCCCAAGCAGGGTTGTACGCGCATTTCCGCGCCATTGCCGAAGCCGCCGAGATTCCCCTCATTATGTACAATATCCCGGGCCGCTGCGGCGTGGATATCTCCAACGACACGATGGCGCGGCTGCGTCGCGATTTGCCACAGTACATCGTCGGACTCAAGGAAGCTACCGGCGTGGTCGATCGCGTCAGCCAGTTGCGCGGGATGGTCGATCGCGAATTCTGCATCCTCTCGGGCGATGATTCGTTGACCCTGCCAATGATGAGCGTTGGCGCCGTCGGCGTGATCAGCGTCGTCTCCAACGTGATCCCGCGCGAGGTGACCGAAATGACCCACGCCGCGCTGAAAGGCGATTTCGAGCGCGCGGGTCGCATTCACGCGAAGGTTTTCCCGTTGTTCAAGGATCTGTTTATCGAAACGAATCCGGTTCCCGTTAAAGCGGCGATGGCCATGATGGGACTGATCGAAGAGACCTATCGGCTCCCGCTTGTGTCCCTGGCCGACGCCAACCGCACGCAACTCAAGAAAACGCTGCAAGCCCTCGGCTTGGTGAAAGCGTGAGCCCGGTCACTGTCATTATCATCTGCGGCGCCAGAGGCCGCATGGGTCGCACCCTCGTCTCGTGCGTTTCCAGCGATCCGGAACTTCGGTTGGCCGGTGAGATCGATCAAGGCGACGATCTCAGGAAAGTGATCGCTGGTACCGACGTTGTCATTGATTTCTCCGTGCGCGATGCTACCGCAGCCGTCGCGAAAATCGCTGCCGATCACAAGAAGGCCCTGGTCATCGGCACCACCGGCCACACGGATGCCGAAAAAGCCGGCGTGCGCGCGTTGACGAAAGCCATTCCCATCGTCTGGTCGGCGAACTTCAGCGCGGGCGTGAACACATTATTCTGGATCACCCAAAAGGTCGCCGAGATCGTCGGCCCGCATTGGGAAGCCGAGGTGGTCGAGACGCATCACACGGCCAAGAAAGATGCGCCCAGCGGCACGGCGAAGAAGCTCCAGGAAGTGTTGAAGCGGGTTCGCGGGAAAGAAGCGCCCGCCCACGCGTTGCGCATTGGCGACGTCGTCGGTGACCACACGGTCACGTTCGGCACCGCGGGCGAGCGCATCGAGTTGACCCATCGTGCCAGCAGCCGGGAGACATTTGCCCGCGGCGCGTTACGTGCGGCCAAATGGGTCGTCAAACAACCGCCGGGCGTCTACGACATGCAAGACGTCTTGGGTCTCCGGTAGCCCATCAAATTGGATCGCTGCCTCGTGAAACCAAGACTGATCATTGCCTGCGTGGCTGTCGCCGTTGTTTCGTCGTGCGCGACGCACCAAGAACGCAACGAGTTGCCGTCGTCCAGCCCGCGAGCGGCCGATATTCAGAAGTCGCTGGACCAGACCGTTATTCCGGAGATCGACATCGAGAACGACTCCCTCGAAGACGCCCTTAAGGCATGGCACGAGGCCAGTCTCAACAACCACCCGCAGCACTTCGATTTCCGGTACGCGATCACGCACCCGATGACCTTTTCATCGCGACCCGTTCCACAGGGAGTTTCCCAGGGCGTTCCTCCGTCCGCTTCCGCGCCAAGTCCGGCACGGATCACCGTCCGGCGGAAACACATCACATCCGCACGATTGTTGGATGAGATTTGCCAGCAATCGGATACGTCGTGGCTCATCATGGGACGTGTGATCGTGGTGCGACCGCGCGCGGCAACGTCCGGTACCCAGCCATGAAGGTCGGCCTCGGTCTCGGCTCGAACCTGGGCGAGCGACTGCAACACTTGCAGCAGGCGAAAGCCTACCTGCTGAGCCTGTCGCCCGAGGGCTGGCACATCGCCTCGCCGTTGTACGAGACGGAGCCCGTGGGTTGTCCGCCCAATTCACCACGATTCCTGAACGCCATTCTGGAGATCGAATTTGAAGGAGCGCCGAGGACGTTGTTGAAGAAGATTGCGGCCTACGAGGTGGCCCACGGGCGGGACCGCGACCTGCCCAAGAACGCCGCGCGTTCTATCGACATCGACATTCTCTACTTCGGGGAGAAGGAAATTCTGGAAAAAGACCTGGTGGTCCCGCATCCGCGAATGACCGAGCGGCGGTTTGTGTTGCTGCCGCTGTCGACCATTCGGCCCGATTTGCCCATTCGAGGCACGGGGAAGACCGTACGGATGCTGTTGCGCGAGTTGCCAGCGGCGGACGGACAGGTTAGATTTGTCCAGCAGGATTGGTGAATCCATCATGAACGAGCACAAGATCAATATCCACAAGTTGCGCGAGATGAAACGGCTGGGCCAGAAGATCTCAGCGTTGACCGCCTACGATTTCTTCACGGCGAAGGTCATGGACGAAGTCGGCATCCAATTGATTCTGGTGGGCGATTCGCTCGGCATGGCCGTGCTCGGATACGAAAACACGCTGCCGGTCACGATGGACGAGATGGTTCATCACACGAAGGCGGTCGCTCGTGCCAAACCCCAGGCACTGCTCGTCGCAGACATGCCATTCATGACGTATTCGACAGTCCGCACGGCGCTCGAAAATGCAAGCCGCTTCATCCAGGCGGGAGCGGAGGCGGTCAAACTCGAAGGTGGGGAAACAATTATTGAACAGGTCCGCGCTCTCGTCGGAAATGGGATCCCCGTTTTGGGCCATATCGGGCTGTTGCCGCAATCGATCCTCGAAACCGGCGGTTACAAGATTCAGGGCCGGACGCCGCAATCCGCGGAGAGATTGTTGCGGGATGCCAAAGCGCTGGAAGAGGCCGGCGTGTTTGCGATGGTCATTGAAGGCACCGCCACTACCGTGGCCGAACAGGTGACGAAGTCCGTTTCCGTGCCGACCATCGGCATCGGCGCTGGGGTACATTGCGACGGACAGGTTCTCGTGAGCAACGACATGCTCGGTTTATTCACATGGTTTACCCCCAAACACGTGAAACGTTACGCGAACCTCTCCGAAGAAATGCGCAAGGCGTTCGCGGCCTACAAGGGTGAAGTCGAGTCGGGAGATTTCCCCGGTGAAGGGCAGAGCTTTCGCTAATCGTTGGCCTACTTGGCGTTCGGGCCGGCGACGTACGGCAGGGCGAAGAACACCAGCACCACGGCCAACAGGACAAAGATGATCGCGCCGAGGAGGAGCACGGTGCGGACGAATTGTTTCTTCAGCCAGCAGAGGTCCACGAAGATCCGCCACGCCTTGGTGAAACGTGGATCGGTCTCCAATTTGTCCCGCTCATCCTCCTTCAACATCCCCTGCAACATGGAATCGTACGTGGACTTGTCGCCCAGCGCGACGTGGTCGCTAAAGAGCCGCGCCACAAAATCATGTTTCATGTGGCGCAGCTCCGCCTGGCGGGCCGCTTCAAAGTCGTGGAACCGTCGTTGAAACGCGCTGACGTAGAAATCCACGGTGTCGGGTTTCGAAGCCGGCTTGTCCGTTGCGTCGTTCATTATCGCCAGTATTCTGCGATCCTTTATTCGCATGTAGCCGCACCCTTTAGGGTGCGCAGGCTAAAGCCTGCGGCTACAGGATCCCCTGAAATCACCTCTCACGAGGCGCTAGAATTCAAACTTCAGCCCCGCGAAACGTTTGTCAATTTCTCCCACGACGCGGCGCTCGTCGGATTCGCCCTTGGCCACAAACGTCACCGAGAGCCGCAGGTACGGCCCCGCGTCGTCCCAGGGAACGGTCGAGATCAGCTTCTGCGTGATCAACCATTGCGAGACGTCTTCCGCCGATTTAAATGCCGTCCGATGAGCGTCACTGTCCACGACGGCGTTGGGCGCGCGCACGTAGAGGAAGAACGACCCTTTGGGTTTCGTGGCGTGGAACCCGAATTTGCGCAGGCACGCGACCAGCAGGTCCATGCGCCGGGAATATTTGGCGGCGATTTTTGCGGTGATTTCGGGATGGTCCAGCGTCGCCGCGCACGCCTTCTGGATCGCCAGGAATTGCCCGCTGTCGGTGTTGTCCTTGACGTTGCCGTAGGCCGCGACGAGCAGGGGATTGCCGCACACAAAGCCCAGCCGCCAGCCGGTCATGTTGAAGGCCTTGCTCATGGAATGCAGCTCGATGGCCACGTCCCTGGCGCCGGGCACGGACAGAATCGACAACGGTTTACCCTCGAACACGAGAGCGCCGTAGGCCGCGTCGGAAATGATGACGAGCTTGTTCTTGTGGGCGAACTCGACCGCCTCGGCAAAAAACTCGGGGGTCGCGCTCGCGCCCGTTGGGTTGTTCGGGTAATTGAGCACGATGGCCTTGGCGCGTTTCAGCACATCACGCGGTATGGTATCGAGGTCGGGAAGAAAGTCGTTGGCCTCGGTGAGAGGGAGGTTGTAGACCTCGCCGCCATACCATTTGGCATGCGTGCCAAACACGGGATAACCCGGCACGGTCATGATGGCCACGTCGCCGGGATTGATCATGGTCGCCGGCAGGATTGACAACGCGGCTTTGCTGCCGATGCTGTGGACAATCTCCGTGTCGGGGTCGAGACCTTTCACGCCGAACACGTGTTCCATCCACTGCGCCGCCGCGCGCCGATAGTCCGGGCCGCCATTATCCGCATAGCCGCGGTTTTCGAGTTTTTGGGCTTCTTCTGACAGGGCGCGGACGCTGAGCGGGAACGCCATTTCATCCGGCTCGCCCACACCGAGGTCGATCAACTCGGCATGCGGGTGCGCCTCGAGGGCCGCGCGTTTCGCGCGTTTGATCTTTTCAAATTTGTAGATGGCGGTGCTTTTGCCGAACGACTTGCCGCCGATGCGTTCGGCCAACAACTGCTGGATATACGAGTCTGTCATGGGCGAATCGAATAGACACAAAACGGCGCTTCTTGTCAATGCGTGGCGGTTTTCTCCGTGACGCGATTGAGACCAGAAGTTATTATGAGAGAGGCATGAATACCATCCGCACGGTCAAAGAGATGCAGGCGGCTTCATCCGCAATAAAGGGATTGAGCCGGCGGGTGGCGTTGGTGCCGACGATGGGCGCGTTGCATGAGGGTCATGCGCAGTTGATGCGCCAGGCGCGGGAAGAAGGCGCGGCGGTGGTTGTGAGTGTTTACGTGAACCCGACCCAGTTCGGTCCGCACGAAGACCTCCAGCACTACCCGCGTGATTTGGGCGCCGATGAGCAGTTATGCAATCGTGAGAAGGTGGATGTGGTCTTTGCGCCGTCCGATGATGAGATGTATCCCGGCGGGTTGGGGAGCGCACACGCCGCCGCAACGTGGGTGGAGGAGACGATCCTGTCCCGGCGGTTTGAAGGCGAGAGGCGGCCGGGACATTTTCGCGGTGTGTGTACGGTTGTTGCGAAGCTCTTCCATATCGTTCAGCCCGACCTCGCCATTTTCGGGCAGAAGGATTATCAACAGCTCAAGGTCGTGCAACGAATGGTCCGTGATCTCCGCTTCCCGATCGAAATCGTCTCCGCGCCAACCGTCCGCGAGCCCGACGGCTTGGCGTTGAGCAGCCGCAACCAGATGCTGTCGGGAGCCGAGCGCGCGCAAGCCGCCGTTTTGTCGAAGGCGCTGCGGGTCGCGCACGACCTGTTCCATGAAGGTGAACAAAGTGCGCATCGCCTGGAAGCCGCCATGCAGCGCACCGTGTCCCTCGCCCCGGCCACGCGCCTGGACTATGCGCAAATCGTTGACGGCGAAACCCTGGAGCCCGTCGCCAAAGTCCAGCACGGCAATGTCGCCCTGATCGCCGCTCACCTGGGCAAGGTCCGGCTGATCGATAATGCGATTTTGTAACGCGGCGCGGTCAATGTGATGTCGGTGACATCGGGGCGGCGACCGCCTGTCTCACGGATTGCAGGAGCAAGTCGCGCTGACCAACGGGTTGATCGGCCCGATAGCCGCCGCCCAATTCCCAGATGATCACGCCGCCGAGTCCTTTGTATTTGGCGTAGGCGACTTTCGCGCGGCAGGCGGTGGGATCATCGTAGGAGATGAACCTGTCATTGGCCGAGCCGGGTTCGTCGATGCTGAGGTAGGCCGATTGTGCGTTGGTGTCCCAGAAATACCGGTTCGACCGATAATACTTGGACATGATTTCCGGGTACGATGCGGTGGTCACGGTGGGTGGCGTCGTCCAGGATTGCCACGGAAGCGCGGCGCCGCCCGTGGATGTGCCGTCGCCTCCGCTCCACACACAGCCGTAGAAGCAGATGCCGATACCAAGTTTGCCGGCCACGACGCCATGGGACAAAAAGTCGCTGACCACTCCATCGGCGGACGGGGCCAATTGACCGGTGCCTGGAAAGCGATGACCGCCGTCGTAGATTGGCGCGTTGTACCACGTCAACCAACCCGGCCAGGCACCGGAGAAGGCATAGGTCATCAGGTTGATCTGGTCGAAATCGCTTTGCAGCATGGCGAACAGGTCCGGCTGGGACGCGACGGCGGCCGTCAACAGTGGCCGGTGCGGAAACGCATTCAGCGCCTCGCGCAAATCGCCGACGAGACGGGCGTATTGGCGGGTGTCCGTCGCTGCGAGTGGTTCCCAGTCCAGATCGACGCCATCGTACCCGCGTGATCGGACGAAATTTACAAGGTTCGTAATGAACCGGGGGCGGGATGCGTCACTCGTTGCGCCACGGAAACCTGGCGCGCTGCTATCTCCGCCCACGCAGATCAACACCTTGGCGCCGGCCGCGTGCGCGTGCGTGATCACATCGGCGGAGTTTGCGGACGATATGGCGTTTGTATCGCTGTCCAACGTCCCGTCCATACGGGGCACGAGGCCGAAGTGGATGACATGCGTCATCGCCGTGAAGTCGATCTGGTCCGCAGGCAGATAGTGTTGCATCCAACCGGCGTAGTAGGCCGAGTTCCACAGGCCGGCATGAACTCTCGCGACGGCGATACTCGCGAAGGCAATCAGGATGAAGGTCCGCCGCATGGCGTTACGGTACCAACACGATTTTACCGCTGGCACCGGGTTGCATGACCAATTCGTGGGCTGTCGGTGCATCCTTCAGTGGAAGCTCCTGATTGATGATGGGATTCAGCGAACCATTGGCCAACCCGGCGGTCAACGCGGCGTGGATGCTCGTGACGTCCCGCTCGGGGGCGTTGGGCATCATCATGCCCATGATCACCGCATCGCGCTGCATGGCCGCGCGGGGATTGATCTCGATCGTGCCGCGGTTTCCAATCACGACGATCCGTCCATGAACCGCGATTACGCCGAGGTCCTTGGCCAGATTCACGTTTGCCAGCATCTCTAAAATCACGTCCGTGCCGCGACCACCGGTGAACGCTGTCAGCTTCTCAAGATAGTCCGGTGTGTGGTGATCGAGAACAAGATGAGCGCCCTGTTGTTTGACGAGTTCACGTCCACGGTCAGTGCCGGCCGTCCCGATAACCCGGAGTCCATGCGCAACGGCGAGTTGCGTGGCGGCGATTCCAACGCCGCCGCTGGCGCCGTGGATGAACACGGTCTCACCGGGAGCGGCCTGCGCCTTCTGAAAGAGCGCGCGATATGCCGTCGAGTACGGCACACCGACGGCCGCGCCTTGCGCGAAGCTCACGTTGATGGGAAGCGGAGCAACCTGCGGCTCGGCGCAAACGGCCAGTTCGGCATACGCGCCCGTGCGGATGCCGTTGGTGGTTCCAAAAATATAGACACGCTCGCCCCGCTGAAAACGCTTCACGCCATCGCCGACGGCTTCGATAACGCCGGCGGCGTCGGAACCGGGAATGAACGGGAATGTGATATTGACCGTGTAACCACCCGAGCGAACGTACGTATCAACCGGGTTGACCCCGATGGCGCGCAATCGCACCAGTACCTGGCCCGCCCCCGGCTTCGGGTCCGGCACGTCTTCCAACTTCATCACTTCGGAACCGCCGAATTGATGGACGCGAATCGCTTTCAAGGTTTGTTAATCTCGACGCGGCGAATCCTGTGGGACGATTTCGACATCCAGCTTCTGGGACCGCCGCAATACCGCCAGTTTGCTCTTCAGACCTATCTTGTCGCCCGTCAGCATCCGATGCAAGTCATCAATCGTCGCCACTGTCCGGCCATCGAGAGCGACGATCACGTCGCCTTCTTCGATCCCCGCAGCGGCGGCCGGACCACCTGGCTCCACGGAGATCACCAGTACCCCACTCTCGCTCGTCAATTGATGGAATCGCACGAGCCGACGATGCAGATCGATGTTCTGTCCGGCGACGCCAATATACGCGCGACGGATCTTGCCGTCGCGCATCAAGTAAGCGAGCACAAACCTCGCCGTGTCAACGGGCACGGCAAAACAGATACCTTGGGCGGGCAGGATCACGGCCGTATTCACACCAATGACCTCACCGCGCGAGTTGACCAATGGCCCGCCCGAGTTGCCCGGATTTAGCGCGGCGTCGGTTTGGATTACGTCATCAATCAACCGTCCTGATTGAGTGCGGAGCGACCGGCCCAGCGCGCTGACAATTCCGGCCGTGACGGTGCATTGAAATCCGTAGGGATTGCCAATGGCAATGGCGACTTCCCCCACGCGCAAGGACGCCGAGTCGCCGAGCGTTACGGGCGTAAGTTCTGGCAAGTGAATGCGGATCACCGCCAAATCAGTGTCCGGGTCGTTCCCGATCGGGAACGCTTCACAGGTGCGTCCGTCGGTGAGGACCACCTCGATCCGGGCCGCGCCCTGCACGACGTGGCTGTTCGTGAGGATGAATCCGTCCGGCGTGAAAACAAACCCGGACCCGCTACCACTGCGAACCAAACGGCCGTCGGCGGCGCGTTGCTGCACGTCAATTTTGACGACGGACGGGCCGACTTTTTCCGCGGTGCGGACGACAGCGCGCGAATACGCGTCGAGCAGCTCCTCATCGGCTGGCACACGCGTGGCTGCCCGCACGGGTTCGCCCCCCATCGATGGGTTGTCGAATACCAATTGAAAGCGAGGTTTCATTTTGTTCTCTTCAACGTTTTCGTGTATTAATGATGCGCAAAGTAGGAGATAGGTTCACACTCTGCACGTCATGGCGGGCAAATTACAACGGAATTACGATTTTCTGGTCATCGGCACCGGCATCGCGGGGTTGACATACGCCCTGAAGGTGGCGGCGGCAGGGACCGTCGCGATCATTACCAAGAAACAGCGAGCGGAGAGCAATACCAACTACGCGCAGGGTGGGATCGCGGCGGTGATGGCCAAGGACGACTCGTTGGAATTGCACGTGCACGACACGCTGGAAGCGGGCGCGGGTCTCTGCAAAGAAGACGTGGTCCGCACGATTGTCGGCGAAGGCCCGGCGCTGGTGCGCGAACTGATCGAGTTCGGCGTGAAGTTTACCGAGCAGGAGAACGCGCGGGGCCAGTATGATCTTGGACGCGAGGGCGGGCACACGCGGCGGCGCGTGCTGCACGCCGGGGACATCACCGGGCGTGAGATTGAGCGGGCGCTGTTGGTCCAGGTGGCGAAGCACAAGAACATTACGGTGTTCGAAGAATCCATGGTGATTGATCTCATTACGACCCAGAAGCTTGGCCTGGGCGAGCCCAACCGTTGTCTAGGGTGCTACGCACTGGATGAGAAGCAGAAGACGGTTGAGGTGTTCGGCGCGAACATCACATTGTTGGCTACTGGCGGCTCCGGCAAGGTCTACCTCTACACCACGAACCCCGACATTGCCAGCGGTGATGGCGTGGCAATGGCGTACCGCGCCGGAGCGAGCATTGCCGACATGGAGTTCATTCAATTTCATCCGACCTGCCTCTTCGATCCGAAGGCGAAATCTTTTCTGATCAGCGAAGCGGTGCGCGGGGAAGGGGCGATCCTGCGGGGCAAGGACGGCGAAGCGTTCATGAAGCGCTACCACCCGATGGCCGATCTGGCGCCGCGCGACATCGTGGCCCGCGCGATTGATGCGGAGATGAAGAAGACGGGCGCGAAGTTTGTGTTGCTGGACATCACGCACAAGGACCCCGAGTTTGTGAAGAAGCGGTTTCCAAACATTTACGCGAAATGCCTCGAATACGGTCACGACATGACCAGGGCCCCACTCCCGGTCGTGCCGGCGGCCCATTATCAATGTGGCGGCGTCGTCACGAACGTGGATGGCGAGACGGAGGTTGTCGGGCTGCTTGCCGCGGGCGAGGTGGGATGCACCGGATTGCACGGGGCAAACCGGCTGGCGAGCAACTCCCTGCTGGAGGCACTCGTGATTGCGCACCGGGCGGCGGACGTGGCCGTGCAGCAGCATCCCAAACTCCCAGCGCCTCCGGCAACGCTTCCCGCCTGGGAAAGCGGCAACGCGTCGAATCCCGATGAACTCGTCGTGGTGACCCACAACTGGGATGAAATCCGCCGCCTCATGTGGGATTACGTTGGCATCGTACGCACCGACAAGCGGTTGTTGCGGGCGCGCGCCCGCATCCAGAACCTGCAGCGCGAGATCAACCAGTTCTACTGGGATTACAAGGTCACGCCGGACCTGATCGAATTGCGCAACCTGGCGCTGGTGGCGGAGTTGATCATCGAAAGCGCGCTCCAGCGCAAGGAATCGCGCGGCCTTCAGTATACGCTCGATTATCCCAATCGCGACGATACGAATTGGAAGCACGACACGATTCTTCGAAAAGTGTAAGCCGATCGGGTGTTCTCCGCCCGATGCTTACGGGGACTGATCCAGCGGCATGGCAGTAAAGTTGACAGACGAAATACTTCTGGCCAGCCCCGTGGGCAACAACACACGGAAGCTCTCGATGTAGTATTTGTTGGTTTCCCACTTTGACACCGGCCAGACACACTGGCCGAGTGGTTGATACTCACTCGCATAGCTGTCGACGTTACCAAGATCATTCAGGTTGGCGATGCAGCGCACGGCAATGTCACCGTTGGTGCGGGCGGACACGGTGAAGAAGCCGGTGACCCGAACCTGATCCATCTGGAGACTCGCAACGGGCTCCATTGGCTCCAGCGTGAATCCGACGACGCTGACGCCACTACCCAATTCGAGTTTCTGGCGGTTTGCCGTTGGTGGCAGGGCGTCCCGCTCGACAAGTGTTTGGGCGTCCAGAGGCGATCCTTGACGAGAGTAGAACAACAGACCGTCGTCAGCGCTAATGAGATGGAGGTTTGGGTTGGCTTCGACCTCGTGCTGAATGTGTCGGAGCCGCTCCAGCCAAAGGAGGTCGTCCGTGGAACCACGCCAGGAATCGCGAAGGTCGAGAAGCGCGTCGTCGATCGAGTCGGGGACGGGCAGGTCAAGATACAGGTAGCGTTGATTGACGAAATGCGCCGCGACGCGTTGTGTCGCAAACAGCGAACCGTTGGGATTGATGGCTGAGCGAACCCGTTCGACCAGTCCGAGCCGGCCCGGGGACAGGTGAATGGTGGCGGTACTCTTGCTCCACGGCTGCGCGCCGAGGAACAGCGACACGGCGGCGCAGGAGACCGCCACGCCCGTGAGAGTGGCGAACCGTTGCTGAGCCCCGGGTTGTTGTTGAATCGCGACAACGAAGGCCCAGAAAATGACCGGCAACAATCCGGCCTGATAATGAAAGCAGATGTTTTTCAGGATGTGATTCATGCAGCAGAAGACAAACGTGAGCAACCCGACACACAAGATGGAAGGTTTACGCAACGGCTGAAACAACAGCGGGGCCAGCAGCAGGGCAGCGAAGTACCAGGATGCGGGCTCGAACAGGTTCCCCCAAAACACCGCCGGCTTCGTCACTGGCGACAGAAGAATTTCCAATTTGGAGTTTCCCAGGTCACGAAAGAAACTGGTCATCGCGTAATGGTGTCCGCTGATGAGCGGGACGAGTACGGACGTGGCCAGGAGGAAGTATCCGAACGCGGAAGTTGCCAGCACGGTCCCGGCGAGTTTGCGCCGTTCGAACAGGACGAGGTACACGCCGAACATGCCCACGACAATGGCGGCCTCCTCCTTGATCAAGATGGCCCACACGGCGCAGACGAGCGCCCAGCCCATACGCCCATTGGACCAAAACGCGAGGGCGGCGAAGTACAGCAGGAGGCACATATTGCCCCACCGAAAGCCGTACGACGCGCTGTACACAAATTGTGATGTTGACGGATACAAGACCCACGCCAGCACCACCATCAGCGCCGCCATTTCCGACCGAAGGGCGCGCTTGGCCATGAAGAACAGCGGCACGACGACACCGAAAACCGAGAGCACTTGCAACAAGATGGTGAGCTTGAGGTCCGGCCAGAGCAACCAGAGAGGCAGAAAGGGCACGATGCCAAAGTCGATGTGGTCGTAACACAGAGGCTTGTCGGGATTGACCCGGAGAAAGAGTTCGTGTGGATTCGTGATTGAGTTGAACAGGAGGCGGGCGTTCTCACCACAGTCGGCGTATCCCAGCGCCAAATTGTTCAGGTACCATACCTGATGGCGGAATTGGTAGACAGCGAGAGCCACGACAAAGCCCCAGACCACGACGCGAAGGGGGTTTGTGAGCCGGTGCTCGGTGAAAGTTTCGCCCGCCCGAGAGTCGCTGGCGGACAAGCCCTGCATCCATGACCGGGTTGTCCAGCCGCAGGCGAGGCAAAACAGCAGCATATCGTACAGATGGATGGGAACATTCCACAATTGTTTGACGAGGACGAGGACGGACGCGCCCGCCACCGGCAGCGCGCCTTTCGCGAGCTTCGACCACGAGTCCCGCTTTCGGGTCAACACCACAAAGGCACACACCGCAGCCACCACGGCGGCCCCGAACGCGGTGAGTTCGACCGTGTCCGGGACGGTGGGTACCACCTGGTAGTTCTCCGGAGAGAATCGCTGTCCCAGTAAAACTCCAAAGGCGGCCAGCACGCCAAGGGCCATCACCACCAGGAACACCAGGTGGCGGAAGGCACCGGCCGGGACGCGAGAAGCAGTTGGCATTGGCGGCCACAGATTAGCCTGTTGACAATCCCGTGCTCAAGACTTGAAAAGCGGGCGAGGGGCTGTTAGGCTGCGCACACTTTTGAGGAAGGGCGCGTAGTTCAGTTGGCTAGAACGCGCGGATCACACCCGCGAGGTCACAGGTTCAAGTCCTGTCGCGCCCACCATTTTTCGATGCAGACGCCGTCCTCACGACCGTTATGGAGTTGCCTGCTGATTGCGCTGCTTCTGCGGCTGGCATTTGTCTTCGTCCTGTTTCCCACGTTGCAGCCGCGCATGCAGTTGCGGGAAGATGGCGATGGTTATGGCGAGATTGCCCAAACGATTCGAGAGGGACACTACGACGATGTGTCGAGGGGACCGGTGTATCCGGTGTTCCTTGCTCTGGCTGGTTCATCGCTGGTTGCCAAGTGTCTACAAGCGCTTTTGGACACGGTGACGGCCTGGCTGGTGTTTCTGGTGGCGGGCAGAAACTGGAAAGCAGCGGCGTTATGGGTGGTCTATCCCTTTGCCATCTGGCGGGTGGCGTTCATCAACAAAGAGGTGGTGCTGACCTTTCTGTTGATGAGCTATGTGTACGTGCAGTTGCTGGCGCTGCGGCGGGGAAGGCTCTGGCAATGGCTGGCGGCGGGCGGACTGCTGGCGGCGGTGAACTTGTGCAAGCCGACGTTTCTGGCGTGGCCGGTTCTGGTGGTCGCACTGGCGTATCTGCACCGCGTGCCGCTCGGGCGGGTGGCGATCCTGATCGCGGGCATGATCATCGTGGTGGCGCCGTGGACGTGGCGGAATTTTGAGGTGACGCAGGGCGCGTTTGTGCCCGTGGCGACCGAGCGGGGCGGAGTCACGACATTCATTGGCAATTACCAGCCGACGCTTGGCCTCTGGGAGGGACCGGGGAAAGCGAAGTGGATGGTGGCCGTCGCGGAAATCAACGCGCAACATCCCGGCGCGTCCGATGTCGAACTGGACCGGGTTTTCTACCGCGCGGCGTGGGAGCAAGTCGTTCGCAATCCGGTCGTCGCGGTGGAGATGTTTGTCCGCAAGTGCGGACGGTTCTGGTTTCTCAGCGCGGCGCGGCGTGAGCAGGCTGCGTCGGTGGGAATTCAGTTCGTGTATCTGTCCCTGCTGGGAATCGGTTTGTGGCGCGCGCGGCCCTGGGGATTTGAGACGGTGCTGATGGTCGCGCTGGTCGCCTATGTGATGCTGACTCACGCGCTAAGTTATGCCGACATGCGGTTCAGCCTGCCGGTCATGCCCTTGGTGTGCGTGATGGCGTGGTGTCCGTCTACGAAGACAGAGCCGTAAATTGTAACGCGGTGACCCCTTCTATTCAGTTTGACCCAGGTCGTACCTGCGCCGTAGTTTACAGGGGTTGTGCAACCGACCATGCTCAATTTGATCTGCTGTATCTTGGCTATTCTTGTCAGTCAGAGCGTGAGTGTCGCCGAAGATTATACCGGTTTTGCCGGGCGTACCAGTTGTTGAAAAGAGTCAAATTGTCTGGGAACTACACGAACAGAACAAGTGGGGATTGCCCGAACAGAAACCTATCTGTCGCGATCTCTTAGAGCGTGTTTGAGAATTGGTCATGGGGAGTCAAGGCACCCTGCGTAGGACGATGTTGATCATCGCCAGTTGAATCATGGCGCGACTGTGGGAGGTCAACCGTTCGTAGTCGGAGCGCAG
>Ga0326727_10001337_pt1 | contig 92069 bp, 91 predicted proteins | sample MB2enrmetagenome_FD_207643 | JGI IMG/M metagenome (GOLD analysis project Ga0326727, IMG submission 207643) | Lab enriched peat soil microbial communities from McLean, Ithaca, NY, United States - MB29MY | ecosystem: Environmental > Terrestrial > Soil > Wetlands > Peat | place: USA: New York... | reverse complement strand
ACACTCCAGTAGCGGTGCTCCTTGCCGTCCTTGCCTCGCCGTTTGCTGCGCAGAAACATCGTCAGCGCGCATCCTGACAGCTTCCTTCAGCGTTTGTAAAGAGGGTAGGTCGGCACTACAACGGCTTTCTGAAAAGCCTGCTTTGATGGATAAGAGGTTAGACCGATAGGGAGGTCAACTTCCCCTCACAAATGTGCGGAACTGCGAAGGTGAGGCTAGCCCGCGCAAATCTAGCCTACTTTTAACTCTGCTTTTGGCGAGTAAGAGGGGCGGATGCGTTCGGTGGGCGAAGACGCTTCTCTTGGGGGCTATGTTGGAAAGTTATCCCGCGCCACACATTTCCGAATGCTCGGAGTCCGATGGCAAAATCGGAATCGGCCAGAGGAATGGCCCGGGAGTTCAGTAGAAAAAAGCTTAAGCCGAGGAGGATGGCAAGTTCAAGATCAACCGTGCCCTCCAGGAGTCGGCGATCTCTTGCAGAATCGTCGGCAGGGACTTGGTGATCCCCCAGTTTGGGAAATGCGATTTCAGTTTCCTGAGGTCGCTGTAGTAGCAGATGTGGTCGCCGGCGCGGTTCTGGTCAACGTAGCTGTACTTTTGCGGCTTGCCGGTAATCTGTTCGATCATCCGGAAGCTCTCCAGGATTGAGCAGGAGTTATCTTTGCCCCCACCCAGGTTATAGACCTCACCGCAGCGGGGGTGCTGGTAGAACTCGTGCATCATCCTGGCCACGTCCTCGGAATGAATGTTGTCGCGAACCTGCTTGCCTTTGTAGCCGAAAACCTTGTACTCCTTCTGCTCGACGTTGCAGCGGACCAGGTAGCTGAGAAAACCGTGCAACTCCACCCCGGAGTGATTCGGACCGGTCAGGCAGCCTCCGCGCAGGCAGCACGTGGGCATGCCGAAATACCTGCCGTATTCCTGCGTCATAACATCGGCGGCCACTTTCGAAGCGCCAAAGAGCGAGTGCTTCGACTGGTCAATCGGGAACGACTCGGGGATGCCGTTGACGTAGGCGGGATCATCGTACTCCCAACGCGTCTCGAGCTCGCGCAAGGGAATGGTGTTGGGAAGATCGCCGTAGACCTTATTGGTGGACATATGAACGAACGGCGATTCCGGGCAGGCTCGTCGCGCCGCTTCCAGCAGGTTCAGGGTGCCGACCGCGTTGACGTCGAAGTCGTCGAACGGGATAGCCGCCGCTCGGTCGTGGGAGGGTTGGGCCGCCGTATGGATGATGATGGCGGGTTTGAGCTCCGCGATCAACCGCAGGATCGCTTCGCGGTCGCGAATGTCCACGGCATAGTGCTGATAGCCGGGAATCGTAGCCCGCAGCCGCTCCAGGACCCAGCTGGTGTCTCCCGCCGGACCGAAAAAGACCGCGCGTTGGTTGTTGTCCAAGCCGGCAATGCGAAAGCCGGAGCGGCTGAAGTACAGGCTCACTTCCGACCCGATGAGCCCGCAGGAACCGGTGATGAAGGCAAGAGGGGTAGGCATGGTCCTCTCTCAGTCCGAATTGCTGTCATTCTGCCGCTTTGGGAATGGGATACACCAATCGTGATCCATTCACGAATTCAGCGCCGCCGGGCGCACCACAATCCCCTTCTCTGTTTGCGGCATTCCGCATATTAAGGGATTGATCGTCCGAGCGTCAATCCCGGCGTGGCGACTGTCTTGCCACAAATTATTCAACATCACGACACGACCTGGTTCGACCTTTGACAGACCCCGGATCCCGCGCTAAACTTCTCCTTCGTTCGATCAGGGCTGTCCGATGAAAATAATCCGCCGACTCATCAGGTTCGCGCGATATCCGTACTCCCAACAACGGGAGACAATTCGGGGGTACCTGAGGATTGCCCGCGGCCACCTGGAGGATAGGGGCTTGAGAGTTCCTCGTCTGGGGAACGACAGAACAACTTATGTTCTTGGACTGTTCGGTAGCGGCCGTGGGTATATCAATCGCCAACTGATAGATAATATTGGAGTAAGGGGTAAATACCTCAGGGACACGATCCGCTTCCAGCCCCGCCCCACCTCCATGATTTACTCCGGCCATGCCACCATACGACATGTCTCTCGCGCCCAGGAGGCGCCGGAGGTAACCAGCCGCATCTTCGAGGCGGTCAGAGCGGGGATTGCCGATGTGATCTTTATCAATCGGCATCCCCTCGATTCGTTGATGACCAACTGGATTTGGTGGCGGACCTATCTTCGCAACAAAATCATGTACCCTGGCATCACCAGGGCGTATAAGAGCACCGACGATTTCTGCGCCGTTCTGGAGGAGAATTTTCCGGAATTCAAGGCCTTCGCGGAAGGTGACCCTGGTTTTTTCGCCTCCTCTCCCGGCCCGCCGTTCCTGTCCTTCCCGGAGTTTGTTGAGGAAACGGAGCTTTATCTTCAATCCCCGGCGCTCGCGATACGGCTTGAGGACTGCTCGATTGATCCGTTGAAGGAGTTTGCCAAGGTCGTTGAGGTCATGTCGGTTGATCTTGATTGGAGCCGCGTACGGGTGGTCCCTCCCAGACCCGAGCCCTATCGCTACTTGGAGGTCAGACAAAAGGTCCCCCGCTTCCGGGACTTTATCGATGGGTTGGATGCGGAGACGAAAAGACGAATCGAGAAGGTGGAATATAACTTGGTGGGCTAAGTTGGGGGGGAATGCATTCAGCCTAAGGTGGGGCGTCAGAAAGGGGAGGCCGGAAGGTTTCGCGCAGGGTGGGGCGGGGAAATCCCCGGGGTAAGCCTCGGCGCGGCGGGGGTGAGACAGTAGCCTACTTAACAAGGCTCTCTATATTTTCCCGCGCAACTTCGCCCACGCCAGGCCCAGGTACTCGTAAACCGCTCGTTGCGAGCCGCGGAGTTCCTCGGCGTCAGGGAACAGTTCGGGAGGCGAAAAGGGCTGCCCAGGTCGGGAGTAATAGCCCATGGGATCCGGAATCGGATGGGCGCCTTGTTTCCTGAAGAGAGCCATCGCACGAGGCATGTGCGAAGCTTCCGTCACCAGGATGAATGGCTGCTTCCCGACGACGGACGAGACGTCGAGCGCCTCGCTTTCCGTATCATTGGATTGTTCCTCGAGAACCATGTCTCGACGGTCGACGCCAAGCTCCTCGGCGACTTGGGCCATGACCTGAGCGATCGAGGAGAGGCCGTCCGGCGCCGGCCCTCCTGACAGCACGAGCTTGCAGCCGTGCAACACTTTGCTTACCCTGACGCCTTCCACAAGCCGCGCCATCGAATCGTCGTCGAGCCGGAGCTCGACCGGGCGGCTGGCAGCGCCGGTGAAGCCCGCCGCCAGAACAACGATAAACTTCACATCCTTCAATTCCGCAGACGGGGCAGCTCCAGGCTGTATGAAAAGGGGTGGATATCTCCCCTCCAGCGGTGTTAGAAGCAGAGTGGAGACGGAGTGGCTGGCGAAAAGGAAGAGCAGCACTCCGGCCAGCCCAACCAACGTTTTCCCCGTCTTCTGTCTCCGCGTGAAGCAAAGGAGCAAGCCAATCGCCAGGACCTCCAGGCACAAGGGAATCGGGAAGAGAAGGCGGGAGACGATTTTCTTGAGGGCCCACATAGGTCCGGGAATTCCGTCGTGGGATGCAGGAACCAGCCCGCGGGATAGCGCCTGAAGACTCTACACCCGCAAGGGAAGGTCCCGACGGACTTGTCTCATGCTTTGCGATTGTCGGCGAGGATACCGGGCGGCACGGTCGGAGTTCGCAACACTCCGCGTTTGTCGGTCAGGGCTTTTTCCTGCGCCTCATAACAGCGCTGAAGTTGGTTCTCCAAGGGCGGTATCAACGTATCCAGCAGCGAGGAGAATTGGAAGAGCAGGCGACCCTTGGCGAGTTCGCGATAAAGCTGCAACTCTCCCACCACCCTTTCACCCGCATGGAGCGGGATGGAAACGTGCCAGCGATCCTCAGAGCGGTCCTCGCCCAGGCGCGACCATCCGGGAAGAGACGGCGCACACGCATTCGGCCACCTGGGAAGATCCGACGAGACCTCGTCGAAGTCGAGAGCCTCGAGAGTACTGACCAGAACCCGCCAGCTCTCCTCCAACTTTGCGGCCGCTTCCAATTGGCGCGATGCCTTGCGAATCAGAATTTGATTGGCCAGCACGTGCCGCTGTGACTGGACGGCTCGCGCCACGTACACGTTCAGCTCCGACAACTCCTCGTATTGAATCCGGCTCGTCAGAAACCACCCTGAGGCGCCCGCTAAGATAGCCACCAGCGCGATCAGGCTTCCGGTTGAATGAACGATCAGGAGTGATCCGAGTGAAAACAACGCCGCCAGCGCATACAGCAGCAGGACCGCCACTCTCGGTGACAGCCTCTGTTGCAGGAGCCGGTGGTGGAGGTGATCCTGATCGGCGGTGAACAAGGGGCGCTTGCTCAGGAAACGGCGCACCACGGCAAGTGTCGTGTCCATCAGGGGGAGGCCGAAGGCCACAAAGGGGACCACCAAGGCCAAGAGCGTCGAGCTCTTTTGAGAACTCTGAATAGCCAGGGTGGCCAAAAAGAAACCCAAGAACAGGCTGCCGCTATCTCCCAAGTAAATCGTGGCAGGGGAGAAATTAAATCGCAAGAACCCGAGCAAGGCGCCCGCCAGGGTGATGGCCAAACTACAGGCGAAGTAGTTACTTTGGAGCAGCGAAACGCAAAACACGCAGATGGCGACGAAGAACGCGATTCCGGCAGCGAGCCCGTCAAGGCCATCAATCAGGTTAAAGGCGTTGGTCACCGCCACAATCCACACGAGGGTGAGCAGGAGGCTCCAAAGGGGGCTCTGGATTCGATACCAGAGAACGGGCAGGCTAACGATGCGAAAGCCCGCCCACCACACCATCCCCGCGGCTATGACTTCAATCGCCAGTTTCTGCCTTGGCGTTGCGCCCCTCACATCGTCGTAGACGCCCACCAGCAGCACAAGCGTCCCTGGAATCAGCAAGGTCAGTACCGTGCGCCACTGGGAGAGGAAGCGCACTCGCACTTCGTTCGGCACCAGGAGCAGAACGCCCCAAGCCGCTAGCGTGGCCAGGAAAATCGCGAGACCCCCTAAGCGCGGGATCTGCGCCTGTTGCCGGTCACCGTGCGGCTTGCCGAAGGCGCGCAGCCGCAGGCCCAATTTCCTCACTTGGATGGTGAACACCCAACTGAACAGAGCCGAAAGAAAAAGAAGTCCGAGATAAGTTCTCATGCCTGCTCCCCCGGGGACGCCGAGATAGCGATCAAGGGATCGCTCACTGCGTCGCCGGTTCGAATTCCCGTGACCAATCCGGTCATTCTCGGGATAAGTTCTTCCTGTGCAAACCGCCTGGCGATTTGCGTTTCCACTTCCGAGCGTGTGAGGCCGCGTCGAGACGCCGCCAGGATTCGCTCCGCGACGCTTTCCACCTCTCCGTTCCTAGCCAAGTAGGCCCACGTCGCGGACGAGCCGGGTTGCAACAAGTCGGCGATAGGGCTCTCGGACGGGCCGATGTAAAGCACGGGAATTCCCACGCTCATGATGTTGTAGATCTTGCAAGGGTGAACGATGCCGACGAAGGGATTACCCATCACCACCACGTGCAAGTCGGCGGCCGAGAGGGCGGCGGAGAGGTGGCTGAGCGGCTGGTAGGGAAGGCACAGGACGCTTGCGAGTTCCTGCGCTCGGGCGAATTCCTTCACCTTTTGAAACTCACTGCCGCCGCCCACAAAGCAAAAAGCAATTTGAGTGTTTTGCGCAAGACGCTCCACCGCCTGGAGCAGAGTGTCGAGAGGATGGCAGGGGCTGTGGTTCCCAGCGTACATGACCACAAACTTCCCACCCAGGCCGTGCCGCTCACGGAAGGCCTTGCGTCCTTCGGGGTCATAGCGCACCGCGCTACTGTGCGCCCAGGGAGGTACCACCTCGATCTTCTCTTGCGGCACCCCCTTGAGCACCAACCGGTCGCGCACGAAGCGGTCGAGGACGGCAATGCGGTCCGCGCGCTGCAGACTTTCCAGGAGCAAGCCTTCCAGCACCCGCGCCGCCAAGGAGCCTTGGCGCAGCCAACCTGCCGCCACTGCCTGATCGGGATTCAAATCCATCACCCAGACGATCAGTCGGCCGCCTCGCAAGCGCACGAAAACGGTGGCCAACCAGGAAATCAGCGGCGGGGTCGTCATGGCCACCACGGCATCGAAAGATCCCAGCCAGAGCAAGCGCCAGGCGAGGGTCATGAGCAAGCTGGCGAAATGCAGGGCGCGCTGCCAGCGGGCGGTTTTGGCGAGTCCCACACTGGCGACTCTCCAGATGCGCACGCCTTGCCACAACTCCGTTTTGGGCAGGAGCTGCTCGCCGCCATCGTAGACGCGCCGGCCGGTAAGTACCGTGACGTCATGACCTTGGCACGCCAGTGCGAGCGCCAGTTCGGCGCTGTGTTGGGCGGTAGAAGCCACGTCAGGATGAAAATACTCGTTCAGGAGGAGGATGCGCATCAGACTAAAAGTACCTTAGGTCCAGTATATGCATATTTCTGCATATATGTGTCAAAAAGGGACAGTTGAGGGCCTGTTTTTCACATTGTGAAAGTTTTGCGAAACTTTATTTCATTTAGATGCAAGCAGATAAGAAATTTCTTATCAGTTTTTGCACCGTTTCCCATCTTCTCATTTCCACGTGGTAGGCTACTGTTATGGAGCAAGAGATGCGATCTGCGAAGGCAGATCATCTTCGAAAGCATTTACGGTACGGTCGAAAACTTCGAGAAACTCGTCACGAAGGAGGTAGTACAATGATCGGATTTGCAAAGTTCGCGATGATCAGGTTTGTAAAGTTCATTGTCGTCTGGTTCGGCAACAACCGTACGTGGCAGGGTTACCGATTTCGTTTCGCGAACATGGTTTTCAGGACATTCCCGAGTCTCGCAGGGGCTTAGCGTGCGTCTCTCCGACCTCACGCCCGCCGAAGTCAGAAGGTATTTCGAACTCCGCAACGGTGTTAATCTCAACCTGGTGGCCTCCGGCGCAGCCACAGGAGGGTGAAAGTATGGTCAGAAGAGAGGGTTCCAGTATGCAATACAGTGTCTACCAATGGGTGGCCCGACGGCTCGTTTGGGCCGCGGGGGGAACAATTTGCACCCGCAGACAGACGCTGCGTGCCCGATTATTCCTATGCGGGCTGGCGCTCATATTGGCTGCAGGTAGCTGGCGTCCCGCGTCCATTCTTGCCCAACTCCCCGCGGGCACGCCCACCTACAACGCGAACGCGAAGTGGGTGACCGACCGTGGCAGCCAAGTCTACAACGTCAAAGCCTACGGCGCGACGGGCAATGGCTCCACCGACGACACCAGCGCCATCAATGCGGCTATTGCGGCGGCAGGGGCGGGAGGCACGATTCTCTTTCCTCCCGGCAGCTATAAGGTAACTTCCCAACTTCAGCTTGCGTCGAGCTATCAGACCCTTTGGGCTTACGGCGCGAACTTGCTTTGTAACCTGAGCAGTGCGGCGAGTTGCATCTACATCGGAACAACGGCTGGGCCGTTCTATGGCTATATCGGGAACCGAGTTTACGGCCTCCAGCTTACGGCTGGGCCGAACATGACCGGCAGCGCAGCGATTGAAGATAACGGGACGGACACGACGCTAAAAGACATCGCGGGAGGCGATTCGTCAGGCTACAAATTCCTGCACTTCGTTCAGGACGATAACGACCAGATGGGGACGATTGACCACCTCTACAATATGACGGGCGTAATCACCTGCAACTCCACCGCCTGCGGGAGCATGGTCTACGGCAGCCCTGGGACCGGGGGAATCTACTACATCACGAATAGTAATTTCAGCTCGAATTGCGGCGGGAACGATATTGACTGGGAAACGGGAAACCATCTCACCGTCTCAAAGTCGGAGTTCCAGGCGTGGAGCCAGTACGCCCTGCGCACCAACGGGTCTACCGCAATCGACGGTTGGACGCACTGGGAGCAGGGCAATTGCACGAACCCCTTGAACGACGGCAACGGCCACGCGTTGGGCGGAGCCGGTTTAATCAGCCTGGGCACTTCGGTTAGCGTCGAGGGCTCGGGCGTCGGAGGGGTTAACGGGAGCGTCTTTTCCACCAATGCAAGCGGCGGGACGACCACCTACGCATACTATGTGGTGGGACATAATGGGGCGTATGTCACGGCCCCTTTGCTTATTGGCGGTCTCGGTAATGGTGGCGCGACGGTGAGCAGTTCAGCGCAAAACTACCTCGTCTGGCCTGCGCTCACAGCCACGGGAGTAACAACCGGTGACATTCTGCGCACAAACGGCACGGTGCCTTACGGTACCGGGGCTTACTTGGTTGCAACAGTTATCATGTCCTCAGTCTGCGGCGCGAATGGGGTCTGCGCTTATACTGACAGCGTGGGAACTCCCTCCAGTTATACGGTTGCAGGGGAGACTTGGTATCCTGGCGACAACTTCTGGCCGGGGAACCTGGTGCTCTTTGGCGGCGGAAATGGTAATAACTATCAAGTCGGCTCCTACAGCGGGCCTGCCGTTGCCTCTTTACTCGTCAATGGGGCTCCCAGTGACGGGGTTGAGCCTCATGTGGTCTTTACTGGGACTGGAAACTTTTGGAGTGGTGGTGCTCCAACTGGTCCCGGCTTCATCACAGGGAACCATGCGTATAGTGCTTATGGCCCTGCTCCAGCCGAGTTGTTCCTACGGGGCGTTCAATACTACAACACGAAGGGCTGGTTAAATTTCTTAAACGGAATCTACTACGCCGCACCTACTGCACTCGATTACCTAACGATGCAGGACTCAAACGTGTTTAAGACGCTCGCAGATCCCATGAAGCATCCGGCTTGGGACGCGGCGGATACTGCCTTGTGCGGCGACCCGCCTTATGCTTCAGGTGCTTGCCTGCGCGGGCCAACCGTCTCGCAATATATCGGCGTCTTGCCTGACGGCTCGCACTGGACCACGCGCACGACTTCTACCGGGATTGCCGACGCGGTGCCCCACTATGGGTTCCAAACTATCAGTTCAGGCGCACCGAACACGCCTACGCTGACCGATGAATCCAGCGCCACAACCTGCCAGAGATCACATTTCTATGCTCTCAATGCCGTCTGCTTCGATGGAACGAATTTTGAGTTGGCCATCTGGAACAACTGGCAACCCACAGGAGCAGCGACGCCGAGTTGGGCAACCACCCCAGGACAAACCACCGTTGATGGCGATATAACCTGGGAATGCCTGGGCACGGGCGCGCTTGCGGCCAACACCGCCTATTACTTCAAAACTGCGGGATGCACGGTGGGCGGATGTAGCACAGCAAGCTCCGAAGCGACCATCACCACGGCCAATGACAGCGCCTCACACATGATTTTGCTGACGGGAACAGCAAAGGCGGGTCACACTTCCTATAAACTCGGATGCTCTACCTCCACAGGGACCGAGGCATTGCTGACCGCGCCCTGGCCTGGGGCGTACACCGGGGCTGGGTATCTCTTGCCAGCGATGGGGTGCTCGGGTTCGGGAAGTTTCAACACCGTCGATGCTACAGGCAACATGGTCAGCGCCTCGGGCACGGTCACTCAGACAATAGCGAGTGGCTCACTGGCGCTGGCTACGTCCTCGATCAACTCCGGCACTTGTCAGGCTGTTACGGCAGGAACGACAAATAGCGCCGCTGCGGCTGGTGTTGTCTCGACGGATACGATTATCTTTACGCCAAACGGAAGCCTTTCGGGAGTGAGCGGATTCGTGCCATCGACAAGCGGAGGATTCAGCATCGCTGCGTATCCGACGAGTGGGTATGTCAACTTTGATGTCTGCAACTGGACAGGCTCAAACGCCGCTCCTGGATCGGCGACGGTGAATTGGAGGGTGACGCGATGAGGCGCCTGCTCATTCTCCCTGTCATCCTCGGCGCACTCTGGCTTACCGCCCAGAGCGTTCCATTCCCCGGCCCCGGAGCCCATTCCAGTGCGATAACGTCGCCGGCGATAACATACGTCAACTCCACTTCGGCGGGGGCCACAAATCCGGGCCTCGCCACGACGACAGCGATCAACACCACAGGGGCAAATTTCCTGATCGTCCTGGTTAACCTTTACCAAGGCACGGGTTCTGTGTCCGATTCGACCACGGCATGTGCAAGCCCCTGCAATAGTTGGACGCTTCAAGGAACTTACAACCCTGGAGGCCCAGGTGCCGTGTTTCAGGTTTACTACGCTTTCAATCCTACGGTTGGGCCAGGGCATGTCTTCAATACAACGACTTCTTCTGGTTATCCAAGCATGTTTGTGGGCGCTTTTGCTGGCGTCACCGGAACTTCGCTGGACAAGTTCAACCATAGTTCAAGTTCAAGCACCAATACGGTTAGTGCTGGAAGCATCACGCCGTCCCTTAGTAACGAACTGGTTATTACAGGATTTTGTTCACAAAGCAATCCCACCAGCGGCACCATCACGGTCACTTCTGGTTATGGCGGCCAATTGACTCAGTTCTTCGTAAATAATTACAACGAAGCGGGCGGTTTCGCCTACCAAATCCAGACGACGGCGACGGCGACAAACCCTACATGGTCGTGGACTGGGAATGCTAATACCGCCGCGTTAGCGGTTGTCATTTCGTTCGAGTAGCATACGGTGGCTCAACCGCCGCCGCTATTTCCGCGTGCCCGGCGGAAGGGGACGAACCTATTCTGGCGCGTATAAGTGTCAAAATGGACTCTATGCCATTTCAAATAGCTCAACCAATTTTGCGTGGTCTAGCGCATAGACAATAGAATTGGTTGTCAACGCTGCCAGCACCGATTGTGTGACACCGGTTCAGTGGCTTGTCGAGTACATCCACTACTGTCACGAGAATCCCGTCATTCCCGTGTAAGCGGGAATGACGACGCACGCACTAAACCTTACGGAGGTGAGACGCGGCGCTGCTCTTCTCGAGCTCGAGCAGTTTCGCGTCGACGAGGAATCGGTACCAAAAAGCCTGCAGGAAGTGATAGATCAGTCCCTCTTTGCCGTCCAGGAATCCGAGCCTTAAAAAATAGCGGTAGAACCAGTAGACGAAAGCTCGATAGAAGAGAGGAAGTCGGAGATAGAGGCGTTTGTTGAGTTTCCTCTTGGCCCCGGGCTGCGGGCCCCCCTTGGGGCTGTCCTCAGCCTCCTCCGAGATGATGTCTTTGCACTCGCGCGCGGCATACCCGTCGTGCTTCCGGGTCCACTCCGAGAGCGTCTTGGGGATTTCGTGAATCAGGTCGCCATCGAGCTTCACGACCTCACCCTTCGAAAGCTCCATGTGCTCGTCCATCCAGGTATCCTCGCACCTGCCGAGGCCGCTCCTCCACACCCTCAACAGCCACACGGGATAGCTGTCGCCGTGGCGAATGGTCCGGCCCATGAATTGTATCCGGCGGGGAACCAGGAGTCCCGCAACCTCGTTGTTGAGGCGTGGCAGGCGCGCCAGCAATTCCCGCCGCAGTTCCTCGCTCAACCGCTCGTCGGCGTCGATCCGCAGGATCCATGGCGCGCTCGTCTCGATTTCAGCGAGCGCCCAGTTCAACTGGGTGGCCTGGTTAACGAAGGGATGCGCCAGGACGCGCGCGCCGTAACGCTCGGAGATTTCCACGGTTCGGTCCGTGCTGAACGAGTCGATGACGAAAACCTCCGAGACAACCCCGGCGAGGCTCTGGAGGCAAGCGGGCAAGTCGAGTTCCTCGTTCCTGGTGAGGACGATTGCCGCCAGCCCGCATCCACTCATCATCGGCTACTTTCCACTTACTGTCCGCAGTCCGGCCATCACCCGCAGCTTGATGACTTTGGCTGGATTGCCGCCCACCACGGTCCACTTGGGAACGTCGTGGAAAACCGAGGCGGTGGCGCCCACCACGGCGCCTTCGCCCACGCTTACTCCGGGCGCGATGAAGGCTCTCGCTCCGATCCAGGCATAGTCGCCGATCTCGATGGGTTTTGTAATCAGCCGAAAATCGGGGTCCTCGTAATCGTGGGTCGCCGTGCATAGAAACGCGTACTGCGATACGGTGGCGTGGGCGCCCAGTGTCACGCGCGCCACGCTGTAGCAATCCACGTCATTGGCGAGGCAACTATACTTTCCCATGGTCAGATTCCAGGGAGCCCAGATTCGGCAGCGCGGGTAAGGGTGGGCGCCTTCCCCCACCACCGCCCCGAATAGACGCAACAATACTCGGCGCCAGCCAGCACAGAACGTTGGGGAGGGCCGGTACAGCAGAAGCCAAGTGATGTTCCACAACGCGCGCGCCATCCGGTTGCGCAGGCTCAATCGATTTTGGTAGACGTTCAACATCGTGGAATCGCCGAGCTAGTACGAAACGACGGAAATCGCCCTTATCAGGGGGCACTTTGGAAGGGCGGGGCTTCAGCCCCGCCGCCTGGGGGCACAGGGTTGAATGGGCCTTTAGGCCCTGAAACCAGTTTGCTTCAGGGGCCAAGGCCCCCGACGAAGTTCCAGCGATCAGCGGCGGGGCTGAAGCCCCGCCCTTCCGCTTAGTCGCCGGGCGCGGCGAGCGCGGCGAGCAATCGCGCCACATGATCTTCCCATTTGAAATTCCGGGCAGCGCGAACACGTCCGCCTTCGCTTAGTTTCCGCCGCAGGCCGTCATCGGCCCACAGATTCCTGACTTTGTCAGCCAAGTCGCCCGGATCGCGCACCCGGAAGTAAACCGCAGAGTCAGCGCAAATCTCCCGATTGACAGGCGTATCGGCGGCCACGATGGGCAGGCCGTGCGCCATGGCCTCCGCCATGGGTTGCCCGAAGGACTCGAGCCAAGACGGGAAGACAAAGAGGTCGGCGCCAAGATAGAGGCGCTGCGTCTCTTTCCTTGGCAGAGGGCCCACGAACTGAACTCGCGGCGCAATTTCGGGGGACTGCAAGAGCCCGATGACCTCCGGGCGGGTGACCGCCTGCGCCACTTGCTTCCAGTGTGGGTTAGCAGTGGTCTTCAAGACGAATGGTCTGCCGCCATCTCGGTTGAGCAGCGGCAACGCCCTGAGCAGAGTACTCAAATCCTTATTCTCACCATAGAGCGAAACGTAGAGCAACCTGACCGGGGAAGGGTTAGGGAAGGTTGGCAGTACCTCGCCGGTGGACCCCGCCGCCTCCTGCCTCTCCTCCTGCTGGGGAGAGGGGTCACCGCCATTGCAGGGCTCTACACCATAGGGATTAACCAACGCCTTGTGGGGAGGGACCTCCGCGTAATCTCGCAATCCATCCAGCATGGCCTGGGTGGGGGTCATGACCACATCGGCGCGCTGCGCGCTCAGGCAGATCAGCCAGCGACCGAGGCGGAAGGCGGCTCGCGTCTTCAGGCTCTGCCTCGGCAAGATCGTGTCGAGGTACATCTTTGAGAAATAGACGGCGTTTCGAACCAGCAGGATCTGCCTCACTGGACAACGGAACATGGCAAAGTTCGCGCTCGAAAACAGAGCGTCGATCCGCTCCCTCTCGAGGAAGCGCCGGAGGGTGACTTGTTCCCACCAGAAGCGCCGCCAACCGTCGGAGTCCTTTCCGGGGACGACGCAGATCTCGGTATTCGCACGCACTTCACCCAGCAGCTTGGCGGTGTGAGGGCGTACAAAGACGAAGAACTGATAGCCGCTCCCAGGGGATGGGAGCAGGCGCAGAAGGTTCGTAAGGTAGCCGACAGCGCCACCCATCTTGGCCGAAACGGCGTTAATGGCGATCTTCATGTTGAGAAACTCGAAAATCGAAATTCGAGATTCGGTCAGGCTACAATCCGAAATCAGGAACTCGGCCTTTTGGATTTTCGAATTTCGGTCTCTACGGAATATTTTTCCTGATCCATCGTTTTAGCGCGAACAGGGCCCAAGGGCGCGACCAACTGGTTTTGCCGGCCTGGAAAGCTTTCCAGATGCCCGCCACCCGGCGCGCGCTCAACTCGAAGTGCTCGCTCAGACCGGGGTCAAGAAGCTCCCGCTCGACTTCAGCTTTTAACCCTTCTCGCATCCAATGCTGGAAGGGAAGGGTGAAGCCCATCTTGCCCCGCAGGTAGATTTCCTCGGGCAATCGCCCGCCGGCGGCGCGCAACAGCAGAGGCTTGGGAAGCGCAGGGTCGAGCTTAAGCTTGGCGGCGAGGGGGAGGACATACTCCCAGAGGGGATGGTGCAGCAAGGGGGTGCGCACCTCGAGGGAGTGGGCCATGCTCATGCCATCCGTGTCGCGCAGGAGGGTATTGGCCATGTAGGCCGAACCTTCCAGTACCGACACCTGGTTGAGGGGATCGAGGAAGCGGACCGCTTCCGCCACCTCGCGCAAACTCGAGGGCGCGCCGAGATTGCCATTCTGAAAGGGCAAAGACGGCAGGAGGGCCCGGACGCCGGCGGGAAGGAATAGGGCGCGGGAGAGGAAGTAAGGCTGCCCGGCATAATAATCACCGGCCGCCAGGGCACGGAGCTTGGACGGGCGGTTCGTCTGGCCGCGGCCAAATAGCGCGTGCACTCCCTTGCCCAGCGGTTCGAGCCAGCCCGCGCGGCGGCGGAATCGCATCATCCTGGGGACGGAAATGAACGTGTCGTATCCCGCAAAGAGCTCGTCCCCACCGAGACCGCTCAAAGCGACAGTTACGCCAGCCTTCTTGGTGGCCTGGGAGACGATGAAGGTGTTGATGCCGTCCACACTGGGCTGGTCCATGGCCGCCACGGCGTGAGGGATCTCTTCCAGCAGCCCGGCTTCCGTGAGGTCGATCTGGTGGTGCCGGCAGCCGAACTGGCGCGCCACACGGCTGGAATAAGCCGCCTCGCAGAAATCCGTGTCCCCAAACGCCACGGAAAAAGTATCGGGCGGTTGGGCTCCGGCTTCGCAGGCCAGCGCGACCACGCAACTGGAGTCCACGCCGCCGCTCAAGAAAATGCCCAGGGGAACATCGCTGACCAAACGCTGCGACACCGCCTCCAGCAGGCTCTCGCGAATCACTTTGAGCGCTTCGTCGCGGGAATCCGTGGCGGGCGGCCGCGCCGCCACCTCGGCAAGGCTCCAGTATTGGTTGATGCGGCATCGGCCTTTTTCCCAGGTTAGGGTGTGGCCGGGCGGCAGCGAACTGACACCCTCGATGAAGGTCAGAGGGTCCTGCACGGCTCCGAAGGCAAGGAAGGAAGCCAGGCCCGCCTTGTCCAAGCGCCGAGGTACAAGCCCCGAGGCGAGCAGGGATCGAACTTCGGACCCGAAGACGAACGACCCCGAGCCTGCGGAGTAGTAGAGCGGCTTTTCTCCCAAGCGGTCGCGGGCCAGGAAAAGGCGCTCCCGGTTCGAGTCCCAAATGGCGAAGGCAAACATGCCTACCAGGCGCTCCAGACAGGCCTCGCCCCATTGCCGGTAGGCTTTAAGCAGCACTTCGGTGTCGCCGCTGGAGGCGAAGCCATGGCCAAGTTTCTGGAGTTCGCACCGAAGGTGCTGAAAATTGTAAATCTCGCCGTTGAAGATCAGCCAGTTCCCCGTGGCCGGATCGTGCATGGGCTGGTGGCCGGCGGGGGAAAGGTCGAGGATGGCGAGACGGCGGCTCCCCAAACCGACGCCCATGTTGGCATCGGAAGGGAACGCCAGCAGCTCGATTCCCTCATCGTCCGGCCCACGATGCGCCAGGGATTCAGTCCCGCGCTGGACCGCGGCTTCAAAGCCGGGCTTGCGCTCACTCACTAGTCCAAAGATTCCGCACATAATGAAACCATCGACCGTCGCGTGTCAGTCGACGTACAACACCCCGATACCAAACCCGCCCTGCTGCGGGTTTGCGACGAATTCGGCGTGCCGGTACCGCTCTCTCGTCTCGCGCCACAGGCGCGGCACTCCCCCGACTGCCTCGGGGGTGCCGTCTACAATGTCGTGCAATGCGATGACGCCCCCTTTGCGCACCATACCCGCGTAGGTCTCGAGGTCCCGTTTGGCTCCGTCGTACGTGTGATCTCCGTCAATGAACAGGTAACTGAGCTGCTGGCCTTTCAGGGCTGCCTTGATTTTCTCCAACGTGACGCTGCTGTGCGAATCTCCCACGAAGAGATGTACGCACTGTCGGCGTTGCGCAAAGTTCTTGCACAGCCAATGCTGAATGCGCCGGCGGCCAGCCTCGTCCCTGCTCGGCAGGTCAACGCTGATGATTGTCGCCCGCGGATCGGCAAGGCGACAGAGAAAGATTAGCGTCCCGCCGCGTGCCGTCCCGATCTCCAGACCGCTCTCGGGGCGCAACGCGGCCAGGATTTCGCCGAGGGCAGCCAACTCGCTGGGCACTTGGGTGGCAGGGAAGAAGTGATCTGCGCAAACAAAATCCACCAGCGCGGGAACGCCTTTCCGCGATCCCGCGAGCAAGTAGCGGCTGCTATAGTAGCCAGTTCTCCAAGCTCTCCCAACAAAGCGCGAGAGGCTGAAGTCCCTTTTGGTCATTCAGAGGTACCTGCGGGAAACTACACGTTTTCATTGCTGGTCCATTACCGGGATTCTCGGCGCGACGTGAAACCGGCCCGGAAAGGCCTGAGATAGGAGCCACCGCGCAATGAGAAGCCAGGCGTAAGGATAACGAACCTTGAGGAGGCTCTTAAGGGCCTCGCTGGTTCTTCCGGCCTTGAAGTGAGAAATGGCCCGCAGGCAGGAAGTCATTTGCAGGACCACCTCGAGCCGTGGCGGCTTCAAACTTGGGTCAATACATTCTAGCTCTCTGCCAAGTATGATCGGGTACTCAGACTCGAGTTGCCCAGCCCGCATTGAGGCGGTTATAGTGCGAGCGTCCTGGTGAAGCTCCACGAGGACTTTGTTGACGAGAAGAAGGTCGCCGAGTCTAGAGAGCGCGCAGCTCCACAGGACGTCCACACTCGAGATCACGCCCGGGACGTCTTCAAATAGCGCGCCTCGTTCGATGGCTTTGCGGTGGGCCATGATCTGGGTGGGCAGACCCGCGCTGCAATCCTGAAGGTACATTCCCAAGTGGACGTAACGACTCGGCACGAGCTCGAGGGGCTCTCTGCCCCTGCGCGTCAGAGTTGCGACGTGGCTTCCGAGCACATACCGGTCGAAGAGGCAGCTTACAATGACGACGGAGGGCTGTCCGCGTACGGCCCGGAGAATCGTCTCCAAACACTCAGGGCGCAGCGCATCATCATGGTGCAGTGGCTTGACCCAGGTGCCTCGTGCACTGACAAGAGCACGGTTCATATTCGGCACCTGTCCGTGCGGTCCCGGGTTTTGCATCACACGCACGCGGGAGTCCTGCGTGGCGAGCTGACGCAGGTAATCCCACGTTTCGCCCGGGGGGTCTTCATCGTCACTGATCACCAATTCCCAGTCAGTGTACGTTTGCGCGAAGACGCTGGCAATAGCCCGTCTGATCTCGATCGGCCTCTTGTAGGCCGGAATACAAACGCTGACAGTTGGCGGCCTTGAATCTCCCACGCTCTCCTCCATGCTTCCTCCCTAGCTGCTTGCCTCGTTCCCCAAGCACGAGGCCAGAGCCTGGTGAAAGCCGCTCAGTGTGGCGTCGTAAGTCCAGTTGTCAATTATATGTTGAGCTGCCTCTCCCATGGCGCGTAGGCGCTCCTCGCTCTGGCAAGCGCGGTCGATCGCGGAGGCCATCGCGTCCGCGTCGTCCTCTTGAACCACGAATCCATCCTGCCCCTCGATGGTCAGGTCCTGCGCCGCCCCAACTCTGCGCGTGGCCAGTACAGGTAATCCGCTCGCCATGGCCTCATTCACCACCATGCCCCACGGCTCGTGCCTGGAGGGGAGGACGAACAGGTCGGCCGCAGCGTAAAACCTGGGTAGCTGGTCCCAATCCTGGAATCCCAAAAAACGCACCTGGGGCAAGTCCCGCGCTTGTATTTGGAGGGTTTCTCTTTCCGGCCCGTCTCCCACCAGAATCAGCCCGATGTCCGGCCGGGTGGCGGAGATTCGGCGCATAGCTTCGATCAGCACGTCCACACCTTTCTCCCAGGACAAGCGGCCGACGTAAAGCAGCAGATAACTTTGGCGCCAGCCGTTCTCGGACCTGATTTGCGCGCGAGCCGGGCGGTGGCGATCTGTCTCACGCCGGAAATAATCATTGTCCACCGCGTACGGCGCCGAAAAAACTTTCTGCGGCTTGGCTCCGTAATGCATCCAGTATTGAGAGTTCGATGTTCCCACGGCGAGGAAGCCTCTGGCGCGCCCCGTAAGCCAGCGCAGGAAGAGGCGCTTGACGGCAAGCACGCGGCGTGGTTTCGCTTCTTCGTTGAGCAGGTTCGAGTCACTGCGCATCAGCAGCGGAACCCGATGGCTCACGGTCCAGAGAATAGCCAACAACGTTGTCACGGTGCTATAGCCGTAGACGATAACAGCATCCGGACGGAAGCCGCTCAGTTCCCGCCATACCCCAGGATTGAGCGCTCCGATGAGAAAGCGCCCGTGCCAGGAGCGCGGCGCGAAGTTCTTCAGATAACGGGCGGGGTACTTGGGTTTGCCCAGCCGCCAAGCCTGGCTCGGCTGTGCTTCCCGGCTGTACAACACCAGTATCTCGTAAAGGCCGCAGGCCGCGAACCATTCGAGCAAAGGCTCACGGTAGGGCGTCGGCACCGGAAGCAAGACTACAACGCGCTTCTTCACGAGCAATTAAGAGCTAAGAAGAGAGAATTCGCTATTGTCGAGGCCGCAAGGGCATCGTGAGGCGAGTGGACAATACGCCGTAAATGAGCCAGAACATTACGCAGGCGAAGAACCCTGCCGCCGTCAGCCAGGCTTCGCCCATAGAATCTACGAGGCCTCCTAGGAGGCAGGCTGAAAGCGTGACGACGGTCTGATACTCGCGGTCGGAAGCATGAAACATCCGAATAAGCTTCAGACGGCGGGCCGAAGCAGCCAGGACCCATATAATGGGATAGACCAGGAATGCAGCACCCACCAGGCCGACCTCCTCGACCAAGGCCAGGAAGCTGTTCATCTTTTCGCGACCCGCAATGCCGCTCGAGAATCCGAATTGCCACTCTTCGCTGCTGCCTTTGGCAACCCCAAAACCGGTTCCGAGCACGGGGTTCGCCTTCGCCGCCTCCCAGGAATCCGCGAGCAGCCGTTCCCTGGAGTGGAGAAGGTAGGGGCTGTCTTTTTGGACGAAGGTTCGGTTTAAGCTGTCGACGTACCCCGGGAAATAAGCAAAAAGGATGAGCGCTCCGATGAACCCGGTGGTGACGAACCAGGTGAAAACCTTGCGCGAGGAGAAGAAGAGCCACCACGCGCAGCACACAAAGGTGGCAATTATCCCGGTTCTGGATCTCGACATCAGCAGGCAAACCGCATACAGTACCGCGAGCGCCACGTAGGCAGTGCGAATGATCGGCTCCTTCTTCGTCGTCTGGGACAGCCTGAGCAGCAGGACGGGAGCGACCAAGGGAATGAACGCACCCAGGGCATTGGGGTTTCCAAAGGGTCCGCGGAAGTGCATCGGCCCCCCAGGCAAAAGGTGCACCGCAGCGGCCACGCACCCCACGCCCGCCAGCCCCGCGCACCAAAACAAGTGATCGAGAATCGCGCAGGGACTTTGCGGGCCGCCCTCGGATTCCACTCTCCCGTAAAGCAGCGCACCCAGCAGCAAGCTCCCAAAAGCTGCAGCCTTTAAGAGCGTCATCAGGCTGTTCACCGAATAGAGGGTTGAAAACAGAGTACAACATACGAAGATGCCGAGGCTGAATTGTGCAGGGTGCCAGCGGGAACCGCTCACCCCCATGCTGTTTCTGAAAAACAGCCCCAGCGCCAGAATAGCTAACACAGCCCAGCGGAACTGCCCCAGGGATCCCACTTGGCTAACGGGCGGCGCGCCCGCACCCAGAAACGCCAGCATGGTGAACAAACCCAGGTAGTGGGGAGCAGCCAGCATGCTAAAGAGCACAAGGCCGGCCATTCCGAGCTGGAAAGCCCCCCGCCAGTCACCCTGGCCTACCATATATGCCAGCACCAGAAGAGCAAAAACCGTGCCCAGCGTGGGCAGGCGACCCACGGCCCTGAGATCGAGGGCGAGCCAACTCAGATTACGTGTGTTTGATTGTGCCAATGGGTGTCTCCGTAAGCCGTCTCGCGGGCAGCCGGCCTGCGCTCTCCGGCGGAGTGCGAGAGGCCCCCCGGCCGGCGGGGGGGACGCCCGCGCTTCCAATCAAGATTGTTCCAAGGCCTGCTGCAACCGGTCCACGCACGCGGACCATCGGTAAAGTTCCGCCCGCCGCCGCCCACTGCAGATGAGATGATCACGCAGAGCGGCTCTCGATTGCAAGTCTCGGATGGCTTCGAGGACCGCCGCCGGCTGATCCGGCTGAGCATAAATCGCCGCCTCGCCCACGATCTCGGGGACCGCGGCACAGCGACAGGTGACGATGGGGGCGCCGGCGGCCATCGCCTCCGCCGCCGCCATCCCGAAGGTCTCGTAGCGGGTCGGGTAGAAGAACGCCAACGCATCGCGCATGTAACACGCCAGGCGGTCCGATTTCACGTAACCGAGGAGCGTCAGGTTGGGCAGTTCTGCGGCAGCCCTCTGCATCGTCTCGTCATGCTGGCAGCCTGCCACAAGAAGCCTCAAGTCAGGCATTTTCTTGAGCAGGAGACGCGCCACGTTAATCACCCGGTCTCCCCCGTCCAGGTGATTCAACCCGCCCACAGAGAGAATGAAGGGCCGGGCTGCGTCTTCGCCGGAGACGCCCTGGCTTTTCTCCGCCACTTCGAAAAACTCCGGCTCGACACCATTGCCGACCACCCGGACCTTTCCCGGTTCGACTCCGAACCATTCCATCATCTGCCGCCTCAGAAACTCCGAAACGGTCAGGACCAGGGTGGCTTGCCGCAACAGCCGGGTGTACTTGGCGCGGCTGCGGAGGCGCCAGAAGCGCGCCGGCAAGCCGCGAGCTTTGGGCATCTCCGGATCAAGTTCTGCGGCGCCGTGAATCGTTACCGCAACCCTGCAGCGGCGGACCGGAATAAAATCATTCTTAGGACAATAAACCCAATCCGCGCCTCCACACCAGCGGTCGGCAAGCGGGCGGCCTGTCAAGGTCCAAGCCGCCTCCGCTAATTTCCAGGGCATCGGCAAAGTGTGAATCGGCAGGAACGAAAGCGAGCCCGAAAGGCCGGCCTGATCGCGCGCCGCCAGCAAAGAGAGATAGTTGCCCGCGGTTCTGGTCAGACCCTTAACCATCTGAGCAATATGCTTCCCGACTCCGGTGGGATAAGAATAGGAGGTGAAGCGAAGGTCGGTGAAGACGCAAATATTCATCAGGCTTTACGAGGTAAGGCCGAAAAGAGTGGCGAAAAACCCGGGTGGAGACTGGTAGAGCGCGCGAATTTTGGACGCCTCCGAAACCCTGGTTCTGCCCAGGGCGAGGTACAGTCGCATGGTTTTTGAGGAGACGGGCCGACGCGTCGCTCTAAACTGTGGAAAATCCTTTGCCGCCTGCCAGAAGCCTTCTAACACCGCGCCGGCATGTCCCCGCCAGGCGGCCTTGATTGTGTACTTCACCAAGGCATTGCAAGTGCTTAGCGCGTACCAGGGGAAAGGTTCATTGAGCCAGGCGTACAGCAGCCGGGACTTGCCTATCAGCAGCCAGGTTTCTGCCATCTTGCGGTACTCGGGAGAGCCGGGCAGCGCCTTTCCCGGAACAAAGCGAGGATGCACAACCGTGGCGTCCGGGAACTGGAGTAGGCGATATCCGCGGTCGAGAACGCGCAGGCCCAAGTCGCGCTCCTCAAAACCCCACTTCAGCACTTCCCGGTAGCAGCCCGTCTCTTGCAGGGCTGCCTTGCGGACGCAATAGCCGAGCGCCCAAAAGTCGGAAGTGTAGTATTCGGCCTCGGCGAAGAAAGGAACATGCCCTTCGGGATCCACTACGCGAAAATTGATTATTCCCAGTTCGGGCTCCGCCTCCATTCGCGCCACCACATTCGAGATAGCATCGGCGTTGAGGAAGAAGGCGTCGTCGTCCAAATTGACCAGATAATCCCCTTTGGCCTCGCGCGTGAGGAGGTTGCGCCCGATGATTTGGCCTCGGCTCTCCTCGTGCCGGAACAACCGGATTTCGGGATGATGCGAGCGAATGTAATCCGATGTTCCGTCTGCCGAGCCATCGTCCAGAACAAGGATCTCACAGTTCGGATAATCCTGGGAGTAGACGCTCTCGAGTGCCCGCTTCAACAGCGCAAGGCGATTTCGGGTTGGAATGAGGACGCTGGCCAGAGGCGCCGTTGTTGGGACCACACCCGTTCTCCTGTCCAGGTTAAGGGAACTGCGGCCGTCCGGCTAGGACTGGCGGCCGGTGCAAGTGGAACTTAGCCGGCCTGGTTATAACCGATCTTCTCGATTCGTCTTTTTGTCTCCGCATCCAACCCATCGATAAAGTCTCTGAAGCGAGGGACTTTCTCTCTAACGGCCAAATGGCGATAGGGCTTGGGCCTGGGAGGGACCAGCCGTAGCCGGGTCAAATCAAGATCGACCGACATGACTCGAGCGATCTTGGAAAACTCTTTCAAGGGATCAAGTGAACAGTCCTCAAGCCGTATCGCGAGCGGCGGGGACTCCAGATAAAGCTCGGTTTCCTCAACAAGCTCCCGCAACGATAGAAACGGCGGGCCAGGAGAGGCCGCGAAAAAAGCCGGGTCGCCCTCGGCGAAGGCCTTGAATTCCGGAAAATTCCGCTCCAAATCGCTGCAAAGATCGTCGGCGTTCTGATAAGTTCTGGAGATGCCGCCGCACGTGAAGTTGTCGCGAAGATAGATCCGCCACCAGACCCAATTGGTTAGCAACGAATCGAGTGGATGACGATTCACAAAAATCACATCGGCAAACCCCGCTCTGGCCGCCTCGAAGATACGGCTGGTCACCTCCGGCGCCTCCTGACCGCGAGAGAGATGCCGGATGGTGGCATGACCGCAGTAGATCATGGAGGTGGGATGGGGATGGAGGCGGATCATGTCCCTGATATATTTGTTCCTTACTCCAATGTTATCGATCAGTTGACGCTGGATATACGTACGGCCGCTGCCGAACAGTCCGAGCACATAAGTTATTCTGTCGTTCCCCAGACGTGGAACTCTCCAACCCCAGTCCTCCAAGTGGCAGCGGGCGGTCCTTAGGTACGCCCGAGTTATCTCCTGTTTTTCGCGGGACGGCTTTCGCGCGAATCGGATGAGTCGGCGGAATATCTGCATCGGACTGCTCAGGAACTGCGGCCGTCTGGCTTGCCGGGGGACGGCTTGCCGTTCAGATCAAGCCCCTCGTTTTGAGCCCGGCTCGCTCCCTGTCGGTCCGTCTCCTGCCCGCTGCCATCCATTTCCGCAGCGGCTCGCCGGCTAGCCGAAAGGGCATGAAAAATACGGTTCTGATGACCAACCGCCAGGACATGTCGCATCTCAAGGCCTCCCGGCCCTGGCGAAAGGCGGTGTGCAGGTCGCCGGCGAGCAGGGCGCGGAAGGTGCCGCTGATGGCATGACGCGCTACATTGTCTTTCGCCTTTCGCGAGATGGCGGGGGCGAGCGCGGCAGGCAGCAGTAAACTGCTGATTTCGACGCAGCGGCGCAACTCGGGAATGTTCTGGCCCGATCTGACAATCTCCGCCGTTTGGGAATTAGAGTGGACACGCCACGCCGCCAGCGTCGCGGGCTCGTACCACACAGGATAATGAGCGGCGATCCTTATCCACATTTCCCAATCGGCAATTTGAGGAAGGTCCGGCCGGTATCCGCCCAGTTTCTCGTAGGCGCTGCGCCTGACCACTATGGACGGAGTCTGGATTCTATTATCGGCTCCGATTGTCTCGATGAAACGAGGCAATATGCCGGCAGTCGGCCTTTCGGGCGCAGCCGTGGCGAGGCACGCCCCGTCCTGGTCTATGGTCAGGTACCGGCAGAATGCCGCGCCGATGTCGCCCCTCGACATAAGGGAGGCCCTCAGGGTCGCATAGAAGCCGGGAAGCACCAGATCGTCACTGTGCAAGATGTGAATCCAATATCCGCGCGCCCTCTCGATGCAGTTGTTGACGTTGGCGAACTGGCCCAGATTGCGGGGCTGCCGGATGAAAGTCACCCGATCTCCCCCGACCCGGCGCACGAGAGGCTCGGGATCATCTGTCGTGGACGCGTCATCGACGACCGCGACTTCCATCTCCTCAGGTCCCGGGTCCTGCCGCAGGACGCTGGTGAGCGTGCTCTCCAGATAGGGGGTTCGATTGTAAGCAGGAATCATGACAGACCAAAAAGGCCGGTGCCCGGTTAGGGCTAGCTGGGCGATTGGAGGGGGCGGAGGATAGGTCAGCATCAGCGCTACTAGGCGTCGGGTCGGCGCCGCGGGTTGAGCCCCGCGTCCGGCGACGGCATGGCGGAGTCAGACGGGCGACCAGGTTTCCGGTACTATGTCACGTGCGTCGTTCCGGTCTGTGTTAAACCATTTCTTGGGCGCTACGACGATACCGCCCGAATTGGCCAGCCATGCGCCCCACCAACTGAAAGTGCTGTTGGCGATAATGTGGTGTCGGCACAGGGACATAAGGCGCATGTTTTCGTAAGCCTTATCAGGTCCGTTGTGGGTAAGAAATGTGACGGGCCCTCCAAGCTCGAGCTTGGCCCGAGCCCATTCGGGGTCATCCGAAAAAACAAAGAAGTGCGGGTCCGGAGCTCTCGAGGCGGCCAGCCGCGCGGCTCCGCGGTAGTACTCCGGCGGGCATGTCCCCATGATCTGGCTGGTAACAGGATCAGTTACGTAATCGGCTCGCCGGACGGCCACCGCGACGGCGTTAACGCCTCTGATGCAGCGCGCCATTTCAGCGTTCCAACCGTCCGGCTCGATTTTGAAGGAGAATTCGCGCCGAATGGTCTCCTCTATTTCCTTGAAGTACTTCTCGCTCTGCCAATAACCGATCAGGTAGACGTTGCCGGGCGCGTCGAGCGCCGAGGAATCAAATCTGAAGCCGCGCTCGATCAGCACGTGCGGCAACCCTGGGAGCCAGACTCGGGAGCAGAGGGTCCGGAGCCGGCCGAAGCGCATGAGTCCGCCCGAGGTAAACCTTTCGGCGATGTTGAATACTCCCAGCGAATATTGCCGGAACGCGCCCGGCCCGAAGGAGCTCACATCCAGAACCAGCGAGGTTCCACGCCGATGGGCTACGGCTCTCCCCATGGCATACTGGAACATCTGGTTCCCCAAACCGTCGTGTAGCTTGACAGTAACCACGCTCGTTCCTGGTTCAGTCAACCTGCATGATGAACGACATCATGGTTCGATCGACTTTGTGATATTCGGTCCTAGGAAGGAACTTTGCGCCTACTGATCGCTAGGAAGTTCGTCGTCGCGAATTGCTCCAGCGATTCGCGGTACCGCTCGATGCTAGCCAAGCCACCTCTGAGGATTCTACAAATTCTGAACTTCGGATTGAGGAGATAGTAGAAATCCTGAAAGAAGGTGCGGGAATCGATATTGCACCCGCCAAATTCGAACTGGATAAAATCGATGGCGTCATTGGCCATGAGTTCCCTGGCGCCCTCCAGGACTTTCAATTCATGGCCTTCGACATCAAGCTTGAGAAGGTTGATTCGGTCGATGCGGTGCTCCCGGCAAAGGCTATCCAAGGTGCGGGCCGCCACGTCTTCCGACAGAGGCATCGAGTTGCCAAAATGGTCCAGCCGCCGGTGGTACAAGGAGGCCAAGCCAGAACACGATGTGTTCGAGTACAACGTGCAGGCGCCGTTCACGTTGGATAGTCCAATATTGAACAAGTGGACGTTCTGAAACCCCGACAGGGCCTCGGAGAGCCTTTCAAAGGTGAGCTTCGACGGTTCGAAGCAGTACAGATCCGCGCCGCCCTGCAGCTCGCGGATGATGGCATTGGCGTAACTTCCTATGTTCGCACCCACATCAAAAACTGTGAGCCGACCGGCGCTCTTCAGTGTGCGCGCCACGTGCCGGATTACCCACATTTCCCCACTGCTCGTAGGATCATAGCCCATGCCGATGTTCATGCCGACCAGCGACTGTCGGTGCGGATGCTCCCACAGCCGTTGTGTGGCAACACGCCCGCTGAGAATGCTAAGAAGCGGCTTTACGGCCAGGCGCAAAATCCGGGACGGTTGTAACGACTTGAGAAAAGTCCTCATAGCACGTAACGAACGTCAGCACGGCATCGCCCAAGGGCGTACTGGAACATCTGGTTTCTAAGCCCGCCCTGCAGCTTTACGGTTATCATGCTTGTATTCCGGATGCGGATTGCTTAGTGAATTCAAACAATCCACAGCCGTTCTCGAGCCCTTGGGCCTGCTCCGGCGGGACGTTTTCGTGAAGCCGAGACTTGTCGTCCAGGAAAGAGAAGGAAACAAGGTCCAGGGCGTCAAAAGTGTCCAGGATGGTTTGGGGGTCAAAGATACGGTGAGCATTAAACACGACGCGCTGACGGCCGATGGGAACCGAGAAGTACAATCTGCCACTGGCGGCCAGCACGCGCTGGAGCGATTTCATAAAGCGGCGCCAGGCGGCCGGGTCGACCGGATCGGAATAACGGCCTAAGCCGAAATGTTCGGCCGCATGAAGGCTTGAAAGGGAGTCGACAGTGCCGCTCTCGAACATGCGCAAATCGGTGGCGTCGTCCGTTACGACGCTCAGCCCCGTTACCTCGCGGGTGAGAGGACGAATATCTACCAGGCAAACGGGCATGAATACCAGCAGGTGCGAGATGAACCCATCAACGCGCGAGCCGATATCCACGTGGCGGGCGGGGCGCCGGCAAAAGATCTTCCTCGCCGCCCACAGATCCTGGTGGAAATAGACCCAATCCTGTATCCCCGCCGCCTGCCCGGAATCGTGAAGTATCGGCCACAGGGAGCTTAGCTTTGCACGAAAACTAGGGTCCGTGTTCAAGCGTTGGTACTGACCCAGTTGCGCGAGAAAAGAAGGAGTGCGGCTCAGATTCACCCACGTGGTTCTTGGGTCGAAACCAAAAAACCGCCAAAGGGACAAGATGCGGTGGCGCACCTGCTTAAGCGCTGAAGTCATCTTGGTGCGATGGGTCCTTCACGTCAGGGGACCGGCCGTAACAATTTGCGTTAAACGAGCCGTGCGTATATATCTCCCCACAACAACTCGTCGTCGATAGATTGAAGGGCTCGGTAAACATCACTCGGCGCCACCCAGTGGTCGAACAGGAATTCCATACTCTCGCCGAGGGAGACCTGAAACCTGTGTGGCGCAGTGGAGATTATATGGTCAACGCAGTCCGGCACCTTCTGTAAGAACTCTTTCGCGAATTCAAACGAAAGGAATCGGACGGGCTGGGTGAGTCCCCGAAGTACGCTCTCTTCGAACCCCTCCACGTCAATTTTGCAGAAGACGGGCACTCCATATTCTGCGATTAACGCATCCAGCGTGGTCAGAGGCACGCGCTCGGTCCTTGTCCACTGATTCGTGTTGGCGAACCGTCCGCGCGTCCTCCATTCTTCGGAAACGGTTGAAATGATGGGCGCGGCGTCGCACACCGCCAACTCGGCAAAGCCCGCGTGTTCCCCGGCCGCCTTTTCCACGATGAAGACATCCGGCCTTTGTCCAAAGAGTTTCTTGAGATGCACTGTACATGAGTGTTGCGGCTCTACACAGACAACGGAAGCGCCAAGCTCCAGGAAGATTTCAGTCCGGTTTCCGAGGTTCGCCCCGATATCGAAACATAGGTCGCCTTTGCTGATGAATTGGGAATAGAACCTCCGCATTTTTCTTCGCTGCTTGGCCAGTGACACGGCCTGAGCGGTCTGTGAATACCATCTCCAGGGTACTCTTGCGGCCTCGTACAGCCCCAGACTTTTCAATCGATCAACGATAAGGTCCTTCACACTATGTTTCCCACAGCCAGTTCCCGGGCAGCTCACTTCCGGTTCGAGGGTGCTTGCAGCAGTTTGCCGCTGCGTGATTGCCCCCACGCCAACTGGCATCCCCGGTTGAGAGACCCGGCCATGCCCAGGTTCTCCTGGTGGAAGGGTCGAACTCGCGGATCACACTTTTCGTAGCGCTCGAGGATCGATGCCGTCCCATCCGTTGGGCCGTCGTCGATAATGATGAACTCGAAGTCCCGGAAGGATTGCACGAGGATGCCTTCGACCGCCTCCCCCAAGTAGCGCTCCCCGTTGAGAACGCTCGTCACCACCGAAACCAAGGGGGAAGAACTCATACGCGGATCCATCGCTCCGGCACAATATCCCGTGCATCCCACCGCGGCTCCTCGATCTTGAACCATTGCTTGGGCGCCACCACGATGCCGCCCAGACCACTAAGCCACGCACCCCACCAACTGAAAGTGCTGTTGGCGATGATGTGGTGCCGGCAAAGCGCCATCAGGCGCATATCCTCGAAGTCCCTGTCAGGCCCGTTGTGAGTGACGAATGTTGCCGGCCCTTTAAGCTCCAGGTTGGCCCGGGCCCAATCCGGTTCATCCGAGAAAACAAAATAGTGTGGGCTGGTTATCCGGGAGGCGATCACCTGGGCAGCGTCTCGGTAGTACACTGGGGGGCATGTTCCCAGGAGCTGGCTCGTTGAGTAGTCGCCGCGGCGGACGTGCACCGAGACCGAGTGCACGCCTTGGATACTGGCCGCGACTTCCCGGTTCTGCCCGTCAGGACCACTCTTGAAGCAGAAGTCGCGCCGGATGACATCATCGATCTCGCTGAAGTACTTCTCGCTTTGCCAGTAGCCGCCCAGGTACACGTTCCGGGGGGCTTGCAACACAGACGGATCAAACGCCGAGCTGCGTTCGATAACCAGGTACGGGAGTCCCGGGACGCGGACCCGCAGACGGACGGCCCTTACCAGACCAAACCTCATGAGCCCGCCGGAGGTGAGCTTTCCTTCGATCTTAAAGGCTCCGAGCGAGTATCGCCGGAGGTTGTAGTCCGGGTAACCTCTTATATCGAGGGCCAGCGAGGTCCCGTGCCGATGGGCGATCGTTCGCCCCAGGGCGTACTGGAACATCTGGTTGCCAAGCCCATCGAGCAGCTTTACCGTTACCACGCTTGTCCGCCGATCAGTCAACCTGCATGATGAACGACATCATGGTTCGATCGACTTTGTGATATTCGGTCCTAGGAAGGAACTGTGCGCCTACTGATCGCTAGGAAGTTCGTCGTCGCGAATTGCTCCAGCGATTCGCGGTACCGCTCGATGCTAGCCAAGCCACCTCTGAGGATTCTACAAATTCTGAACTCGCGTTACGCTGGATGATGTTGTTGTGACCAACGAATGGCTTCGGAGTAGAGAAGATTGTCAGCATGATATCCTCAAATCCGTGTGCGCGGGAAGCGGAAGCCCGAATCACCGCCCGGCGCAAATAGAATCGTATCGTGTTGAGTCCCAGCACTGCCGTCGCTCCAGGACTTTCCAAATCAGCGGCCCCGAGGGCTCAGCATTCCAGAACGAACGCGAGAGGCTACGCCGGTCCTCCCGCAGAACCGTTCTCCGGCGTCTTTTTCAAGGTGAAACACCCAAGAGCATAGCAGCAAAGTACGGGGTTGGTCGGGTGTGCGGTCGGGTGGAATGCCAAGGCCACCTCCCTTTCGCACTGGCCCCGCCGGTTGTCGTTGTCTTTGACCCAATACGATTCGCCCTCTGCAGCTTCTCCGCAACCAGGGGTACAACCACAACGGAACGTACACGGGCACTTGAACTTCGACGAATGGCATCATCTACCTCATTGACTGTGGCTAGAGCGCCAGAACGTGCTGCGGTTCTTCCTCCGGGGCTGCCACGAAATGTCGTCAAATCGCTCTCGACCTGCGCTCACTAGCTCGGGGCTCCGTTCGCCCACCTGCCCGCGCGAAATGCCGACGGCCCGTCATTTGCTCTCCACCCCTAAAGTTGACACGCTGAACCGTGATGGGAGGTTCAGGATCCCGGCCCACTGGTCTACCCTGTGAGCGACCGGCATAGTTGCAACGAGTAGTTCGGGCAGGCAACTCCAGTCGTCCACCATCCCAAGATCGTCATATAAGGTAACCCGCCAGCTGTAGGCGCCGGGCTTCAGGGGGAGCACAGCCAGGCAATGGCTGAGTTGGTGGGTGCCGGGCCTGAGCTGGAGACCCGCGACGGCGTTTCCCCAAAGCAACTGTCCATCGGCGTTATACAGGGCAATGCCGTGCTGGCCGTCGCGAATCGGTTCTGTGACCTTCAGGATGAAGCGGACCTCGACGGCACGGTCGCAGTGCAGCACATTTCGGTGATCAGTCTCCGGCCCAACGATCTCCCACCTTTGAAACTGAGCCTTGAGCCAGGGTGCGTCGGGGCGATCGCTGGACCCCCGATCGCCGAGAGCTTCCGCTTCATAAGCGGATACGCCTTCTCCGGTCGGGCCAGTCAGCCGTATGCGTCCGCCGTCCACCCAGATAATGCGCTCGCAAAGGCGCCGGATTTGGTTCATCTGGTGGCTGACGAAAAGCACCGTGCGGCCTCCTTTGGCGACTTCGCTCATTTTTCCGATGCACTTCTTCTGGAATTCCAGGTCACCTACTGCGAGTACTTCATCGACAAGCAGGATTTCGGGATCGAGGTGAGCGGCGACGGCGAAGGCCAAGCGCATCTGCATGCCGGTGCTGAAATGTTTGAGCGGCGTATCGATGAACTTCTCCACCTCCGCGAAGGCCACGATTTCGTTAAATTTGCGCAGGATTTCGGCCTTTCTCATGCCCAGGATGGCGCCGCTGAGGAAGACGTTTTCGCGGCCGGTCAATTCGGGGTGGAAGCCGGTGCCCACCTCGAGCAGGCTACCAACGCGTCCCCTTATTTGGGCGCGTCCTTCGGTGGGCCGGGTGACTTGGGCCAGGATTTTGAGTAGCGTGGTCTTGCCGCTGCCGTTGCGCCCGATGATGCCGACGGCCTCGCCCTGACGGACCTCAAAGGAAACGTCCTTGAGCGCCCAGATGTGGGTGGCGTTGCCGTTGGATGAAGCGGGCTTGCGCGCGTTGAAAATGCGAGCGGGTGCGGAGACCGCGCGGGCCAGCACATCACGCAAGGCGACGTAGCGCTCCCGCTCGCCAATGCGGTAGCGCTTGCCCAGGTTTTCGGCGCGGATGACGATGTCGGACATATTACTCTGAACGCCTTTCGCGGCAACCCTTGCGAATTACCCCTAGAAAATCTGTCCCATTCACGACTAGCCGTGCTGAGCTGCCGCTGCCGCTATCTCGTTGATCTTACTCTGCACGTACTTTGCGGTCGCCCACTCTGAGCAAACGTTCTCGTACCAGGCGATACCCTTTTGTTGTAGGGTCTGTTGCAGTTCTGGATTCAAAAGAATTCCTCTAGCTGTCTTAAGTCCCTCGGTCCAGTCGCCGACAATTACATAAGGCGCCCCGCGATAAAAATGCGTGTCGGGAAGCTTCTCAGAAATTACAATGGCGCCGGCCCTGATAGCTTCAATATGCCGAAATGTCTCCGGACTTTTATAACCGCCCGGGCACAAGACTATCTTGCTTTCGGTCAAGAGCTTTCCGTATTGCTCCGGGCTGAAACCTCGCTTGAACCCGTCCGTGAATTTAATGACGCTTCTAAAGCCGTCACTCTCTTCGCTAAAATCCTTGGGTAGAAACTTGGTTAGAAGCTTACTGAGACGAGGTCTGTTAAACAGGTGGGAACCCTTGCCCTTCAGTGGCTTGGGCAGATGTCTGAAAAAAGGATGAAACTCTTCATATAGAGAATATCTACCTTGATGGAAGCCCCCCGAGAAAAATATGTCGATGGGCCTTGCTAGAATCGGTATCGGACCAAGTTTCGGGACTTCTCTTACAAAAGCCACGCTGAAAGGGAAGATATTGGAATTTTTGAGTTCATACGGAAGGTAGGCCTTAAAGATAGCGAGGTAATGCTTTTGCAATTGCAAGGGGATTGAAGGAGACTCATCGGTGATCATGATTAAAATCTTTCGCGGAAAATTAATATCCAGTGACTTTGGGGTCGCTACAACGCTGTATGTACTGAAGATGTAAAAGCGATAGTCCGCGAAATCCGACCCCATCCGTTCCTTTAAGGATTGAAAGAATGTCTCGAGGAAGGCGGTTTCGTTTAATTCGTCCCACGCAAACTCGGACGCCGGGTCTAAGAAAACATTCTCAGCAAAGCAATGGCTTAACACCAGAAGCCCCCGGCAGGTAGGGTTGAAAATGGGCCTTTGTCCCTACGAGGCTCCGACGATGGACGGATCAACTGTGGACTGTCGACTGTCAACTGATTTTCACACCACGTCGGCGACGGTGGCTTCCATCTTACGGAAGAAGAACATGCCGCCGAGCAGCATAAAGACGACCGCGGCCGACGAAACGGCCAGCATAAGATCAGGCGGCTGACCTTTTCCGGTCAAGGCCCAGCGAAACCCTTCGATGACCCCGGCCATGGGATTGAGGCCGTAAAGCCAGCGCCACTTTTCCGGCACCAGGCTGCTGGGGTAGGCTACGGGCGAGGCGAACATCCAGAACTGCACGACGAAGGGGACGGCATAGCGAACGTCGCGATAGATGGCGTTGAGGGCCGAAAGCCACAACCCCGCCCCCAGGGCCGTAGCCACGGCCAGAAGCAGGAAAGCGGGAAACAGGAAGATCGCCCCGCCGGGAGCCGTGTGGTAGAAGAGCATCATCACCAGGAAGATGACAAAGCCGAGCGCGAAGTCCAGCAGACCCGAAAACACTGCTGAGAGGGGCAAAATGAGTCGTGGGAAGTAGACTTTGGTAATAACTCCTCGCTGCTCGACCACGCTGTTGGTGGCATTGAGAAGCGCCGTAGAAAAGTACGTCCAGGGCAAGACAGCGGAGAGATAGAAGATCGGGTAGGGAACGCCGCCGGAAGGCATTTTGGCCAGGCGCCCGAAAAAAAGAGTGAAGACCAGCATGGTCATGAGGGGCTGAAGAATCGCCCAGGCGGCCCCAATCGCGGTCTGCTTGTAGCGAACCTTGATGTCGCGCCACACGAAGAAATAGGCCAGTTCGCGGAACTGCCACAGCTCGCGAAAATTCAGATCCAGCCAGCCCTTGGGCGGGGTGATGTAGGTTACCGGGACATCTGCCAGCGGCATTGGCGCCTGTAGGGTGCTCATGATTGCGCGTTCCTTGCTCTCATCGGAAAAGACTCACCTCCGGAGGTGGTGTAGGGATAGGGCTTGCCCGACCCTCGTCGGCCTGGTAACCCGCCGGGGACGGCAAGCTGTCCCCCTACATTGCGGGTCGTTATCGAGCGATTGGGGAGACCTCAAAGGCAGCATTCTGCGCTACCGCAGGAGATGCACGAAATAAGGGGTATTTCCAATCTGTTGCCAGTCGCCGGACCAGTTGGGCGCCGGCATTCTATCCGCGACCAGAGCCTTTGCCCCAGTCTCGGCGAAAGCCTGAAAAACCCGCTCCTTGGCCTGCGGGTCCGCCGCCCACCAAAAACCCTCACGACCGACATCACGCGTTTCAGCCACGATGGACAGTTGGGCAATGTGAGGCCACGGCTCGTTCACAGCGTCTCCTGCCACGGCGACGGTGTCGCCAGGCGCTACTCCCATGTGTCTCAGGTTTTCGGCGATGGCCCACTGGACTTGTGGCGAGTTGCTGCTCTCGTTTTTGAAATCGGTGAGCACCCGGCCGGCGATCTGAACGCCCAGCACCAACACCACAAAAATCACCACGGCTGCGCATGTCCTTTGGAATTCCGGGGACAGGGGCAGCCGAACACCGGAAAGCAGGGTCAGCCAGAGTACCACCACGTAGCCTGCAATGTACCTCGGCTCGACGTACACGAGGCCATACATGCAGAATGCGCCCAGCGACGGAACGAGGAGGAAGGCGTATTCCCAGAGGTTCCGGATCACTTGACGCCATGTGCCACTCAGTGCGAGGAGGGCCACGATGCCGGCCAGGATTGTCCCCTGCCTCAGCACGAACAACTCGTAGTAGCTCTCCACGTCACGCAGTACCGCTCTTATCTCGCGGCGCAAAGTGACTCGAGCTTTCATTCCATCGTTCCAGTAAGCGGGGTCATACCAAGGCGGATATGTGCCTTTCAAATGTGCGGCAAAGCTGTAAACGGGCGGGGCGTCCAGAATCTTGCGGGGCGGGTGTTTTGGGGTTCCTGTGCCCGGCGGCTCTCCCTGCCAATTCAGTGTATCGACATCGTACAGATGCCAGACGAGGTTCATTTTTGCGCTCTCTCCGAGGGTCAGGTGACCTTGGGCACGCGACAGGGCAAGGACCAGCGGGCAGGCAACGATGAGGAACGCCAGAAGTGACACTCCCACGCGGGGCAGCGCTATTCGCAAGTTCCCGGCGGCGACCGCCGCCGCAAACATGAAAACAAACGCCATCGGGAACATTGGGGCTTTCAGCCAGTAGGCCAATCCAAGCAGGACGCCCAAGATCAAATAAATGCGCCAGCCTGTGGGCTTGGCACGGATGTGCAACAATAAGCCACCTGCCAAAAACACGACCGCTGAAACGCCAAGGTCGGGATTGAGCAAGACAAGATGGGTCAGTTGAAGCGAACTGAAGGTCAGCAGGGCAAAACCGAGAGTGATCCAAGCCCACTCGGGCAGGGCATGAAAGCCTGCGGAAGAGGCCTTTGAGTCCGCACTCCGATGCGCGTCGAGCAAGCTACGCAAAAAGAAACTAAAGCACCAAAGAGCCCCCACATAGAACGCAAAATGCACAAGGTGAGCGAAAAGTATTTCCGACCCTGTTGAGGGTCCCACGACTCGGAGCGCCAGACCCAAAACCGTGGGATAAAGCGGGCTCCAATGCGCATTCAAAGCCTCGCCCCAGTGGCCGCGTGAAATGGCGCGAGCGATGTCCAGATACGACATGCTATCGCCCTTGAGAATAAACCGCGAAGCCCAAACTTGGGCCAGCCCGAGCAGCAAAGCCAGCACCCAGCACGCAACCCATAGCCACCGAGTGTTGGGCAACCCTCCAGGTGCGGATTGAGACGCCACGCGGGGCGGTGCTCCGATATTTGTCATGCATTCTCCGTGTGCGGAACAACGGGCCCCAGACCGCAGAAACGGCCCTTCGCCCGGAGGCTTTGGCCACTGGGGCGGTCAACCCACGTGTGAGTCGTCAGGGGCGATCTTCAGATGGCAATGGCATCGGATTCTTTTCCAACACGACCACTTTCCCGGCATATGGAGGCATCCAGTGCTGGTAGGTGTATTCGCCGGCGAGCCTGTAACCTGGGAGCGGCCCAAAAGCTATCATATATGTGTCCCGGCTTACCCACCACCAGCTCTTGTCCGGGGTTTGCCGATATTTTGGATCGTACAGATATAATGCGTTGAATTCGAAACCGCCGTCGATGTCCTTGGGCGTCGCCCGTTTTGATTTCAGCAACTGGTCCAATGCCTGCCAGCGGAGTCGGTTCCACGCCAGGTAGTCCCGCGTGCCGCATACCGAGAACCAAGCTAAGACAGCAAGGAGGATGGCCGCTGCGAATCGAATGCCCTTTGCATTGAGTCGCGGCGAACACGCAGAAGTGCTCGCGATGCCGGCGATTCCGGCTGCAAGAAACGGTAAAACTGGGATCAGATACCGGTCGAACAGAGGAGCCACCACGAACGGAGAAAGCAAAATCGCCGCAGTGAGGAGCAGAAACGTGGTGGCAGCGTCGCTTGCGCTCATGCGCACCCCTCGCGCTCTCGCTACAATCCCGGTCGTCCCTTGGACTAAAGCCATTATTAACAATGCCGAGCCGATTACACTCAAGATGGTGACGGCCAGCCAGAAGGAACGAGGTAGTTCCGGCATGTGTCGCTGTAGGAGAAAGGTGTCGCGAAGCGTAAGCGGACCAATACCGGCCTTCTCCATAATGTTGCCCCACGCCGGCATGAGGGGGCTCAGGCGGTACGTGATACGAGCGGCAGCCAGCATCAGCATTGTGCCGAACGAAGCGCTGAGGATGGCAATCGCCATCTTTCTTCGACATTCCCGCACTGTGGGCAGGGCGAACACGAGAATTGGCGACAGGAACCAACCCAGGTACAGCGGGACCACGTATGCGTGGTTGGTAAACGTGTGCACCAGCTTTACGGGATTGGCAATTTGGTCGCGAACGAAGTCCATCGGGAAACTATAAGCCGCTGGAAGGCGGCCGGTCAGGGCCAGCCATCTCTTGAAACTCCAGAATGCGCCGAAGCAAACTGATGGGGGAATAAGAGCTCGGGCCAAGTTCATCTTCGTGATCCCGCGCCGAAGAAGCAGTGAAACTGCGAAGGCCAGCGGAACGGCAACCCCGACCTGTCTGGACAGTGTGGCGGCCGTTGCGAGCATTGTGCCGACCAGCAAGTCGCGATCCGAGTCCCTGATCAGGCTCCGGACGAAGAATAATGATGCCAGTACAGCCAGCGCCGTGAAAGGCGCATCCGTGAGAAACGTGTTTGACACCGCGTAATAAACGGGGTTGAAGGCCAATGTAAGCGCGGCTATCACTGCCATCCAGCGCGAACGGCATACACTTCGCGTGAGAACGTAGGCCGCCAGGATCCCCACCAGGGACATTGCGAGCGTGGACAGTCGGAGCGCGTTGAACGAGAAACTTGCGGGGATACAAAAGAGCGATCCCCATAGCACATGGGTGAGGAGGAGCATGGACGGCCAGTCCGGCGGGCGGAAGTCACCCGTCTGGATCAGGTGTTTCACCGTGACACCGTAGGCCCAGTCATCGTTGAGGGGAAAATTCCCGGAGGGATTCACGATAATTAGGCTGACGGACCACAGAAATGCGATAGCCATCAGATCACGCAGGGTAGCGTAGCGCTCGCGCTCACTGGCGGGGCGGCTCTTCCCCGGATTTTCGGCACGGATGAGAACTTCGGACATCAGCAGTTTTTTAAAAGGGGGGATAAGGTGTTACGTGACGCTAGGGCTGGCTCACCTCACGAGCCGGATCTACCACTTGATGGTAGTAATCCTCCAACAACTTCCGTCCGTGCGGATTCAGGAATCGGAAACGTCCCAGGCGCATCCTTTGGAGTCGGAACTTCATCGAGGTCGCCAGCACGCCCAAGCCGTAGCGTACGCTGCGAGAGAAATTGATGGAAGAAGCCTCCGGGAAGTACCTGGTGGGGCAAGAGACTTCCCCGAGGCGATAACCCATGTAAATGATCTGCACCAATATCTCGTTGTCGAACACGAATCCATCCGAATTCTCTTCCAAAGGCAGGGAGCTCAAGACTTCGCGGGAAAAAGCCCGGAAGCCAGTGTGGTATTCCGATAACTTGTAGTTCAGCATGATGTTTTCGAACAACGTCAAAAAGCGGTTCGAGATGTACTTGTAGAGCGGCATGCCGCCCGCGAGTGCTCCCGGACCGAGAATGCGCGAACCCAAGACCACATCGTATTCTTTGTAAGCGATCATGCCGGCCATCGCCGCCACCAGGCGAGGCGAGTACTGATAATCGGGGTGCAGCATCACCACCACGTCCGCGCCCCGGCGCAGAGCCTCCCGGTAGCAGGTCTTTTGATTGCGCCCGTAACCGAGGTTTCGCTCGTGCACGTACGTCGTCAGACCCAGCTCACGCGCCAGTTGCACGGTGCTGTCGTGGCTGTGGTCGTCAACCACCAGCACCTCGTCAACGACGTCACGAGGCAACTCGGCGCAAGTACGCGCCAGGGTGCGCGCGGCGTTGTACGCGGGCATTACCACAAAGATGCGCATGCCGTTCAGCACGGCTTCTTCTCCTCGCTTCCGGGGTGCCTTTCCGGAACTTCGCCAATCCCCGCTGACACGGATGGCTCAATCGCCTCGGGGCTCCTTTGCCTTACCTCCGTAACGATGATAGCAATTGCCATAATAAGCGCGGTAGTATCCGCGGCAGTACGAGCCATAGTAGGCGTAATGGCCCTCGCTACGCCGGTGATCGGGTGAACAAAAAACGCCAGGTTTCCTGGCGATCCGCAAAGTTTTTCGGCGCTGGAAGCGGGAGATGAGGGAAGGCGGAGCGATAATCGATCACCCGATCCGCGGCTGCTTGTCACTGTGTTTTGTACCAGTACCACCTGCCGCCGCTCCAAAGAGGCGTTCCCAGCGAATTTACCGCAAACGGGACGAGGATGGCCGCGCCGGGGGTGCGCCGCATTGCCTCGAGTGCGCCATCAAAGTCCATGGTAGCGACTGACATGCGCTTGGTGTTCAAGCCGACCAAGCCCTCGCGCTCCTGGTAGGGAGGGTAGTAAATGAAAATGTCTCGCGAACTTGCGGATGCCGCGGCGCAAGCGGCGGTCCAGTGCCGGTAGTGAGCTTGTTCATTCTCGTTCAGGGACCAGAGAAATACGTTTGCCGCGTCAGCAGGAATTCCCCGCAGTTGGGCAAAAGCGAGCACGCCATGCTCGTCCTGTAGCTGACCGCGGGCAATCTCCAGCATCCGGGCGCAGGCTCGCTGCGAAAGAGGGACTTGAAACGTTCCAAGCGCATCCTCGGCAAGGAATAATGTGGTGTCCTCAGGGAGCGTGCGGATCACGCCCACCGCGGCCGCTAGCTCGTCCGGACCGCGGCGGGAGAACTCCTCCGCGCCCGTCTCCCAGGCCATCATCACCCCGGCGATGAACACCAGCGCCAGGACAGGCGCCCGCCATTGAGGCAGGCGAGTGTGCTCGAAACTGAAAAGGCTGAAACCGGCGGCAAGCAGGATCACGAGGCAGGGCAGGGCGGGAAGGAAATACCTGGGGTAGGCCGTGGTCGCGTGGAAAAACAGGGGCGGCAGCGTGGCGGAGAGAGCTGCCAGCGTCGCGAGCACTACCCGCGTGTGCCGGCGGTAGAAAAGCAGGCACACTCCGCATGCCACCGCAAGCAGCGCGAGCACCGAAAACGTGGTTCCCAGGGCGTCGTTCACGAGCCACAGGAAGGCACGCAGGTCGGCCTGCGAGCCGGGCTTGATAACGTTGCCAATGGAGACCTTGGCGAGGCGCACCGGATCGGTCCACACATAAGGGCACCAGAACATGAAGCCCACCGCAACGCTGCCACAGAAACGTAACAGCGCCAGCGCCCGCTTGCGCAGCGAGGGCAGCGACCCATCCAGCAGAATCAGAAGCACCGGCAAAAGCAGCAAATTCGCCATGGTGATCTTCGCCGCCAGACCGGCCGAAAACAGGAATCCGGCCAGCATGGCCCGGCGGAAGCTAACCTGAGGCAGCAAGCAAAGGACTGCCGCGAGCACCAGCGTGACGCCCGTAGTGTCCCCCGTGGCCATTACCGAGTGCTGGTAGAAAGTCGGCTGGAACGACACCAGCAGTGCGCAGGCGAGACCCATCCCAGGCGAGTCGCTCAGCCGCCGCCCCACGTAATAAGCCAGCACCGGACACGCGCTGCTGACTACAGCCACGATCCACCGCATCAGCAGAATGCTGTGGCGGGGGTCCGCATAAGCGTGCGCCAGGTAGGTGGCAAAGAGGTTGAGGGCCTGAGGGAAGGTCCTGGGAATGGGGGAATGGAGCGCGAAGTCGGCGAAAAATACCGGCAGCGATAAAAGGCTGAGGGTGGTCGGCGGCCACGCCAAGCCGCTTACCGGAACTCCGAGGAACCTGTCGAGTGACTGCAGGGTCATCGCGAGTTCGTCGATATTGTAAAGGAAGCCGCTGGGAGGAAACAGGAGGGCGGGCGCGCGTGAGGCCAAGCAAAGAAGGTAGCCCGCAACCGGGAACAAAATCTGCCGCATGGGCGGGCCGAGCGGGGTATTGCGCGAATCGCGGCGCGGTTCCTGTTCTCCCGTGGGAAAGGGCTTGCTCGCCTCATCGGCTAGAGTGACCTGTTCGGACATTCTTCTGCGCTCTCTAAATCCGGCCCGCCTCACGGCCGGGATCGACCACCTCGCGTTAAGAATCCCCGCACCAACTCCGCCCGCGCTGATTCAGGAATCGCGAAACCTCCGGCGGGCGCCTGACGGTCAATCACTTCAAGACTCCTTTACCTTACCTCCGTAGCGATGATAATAGCTGCCATAATATGCGCGGTAGTAACCGCGGTAATAGGAACCGTAATAAGCGTAGTAGCCCTCGCTACGCGCATCCCACTTATTGAGGACCGCACCCAGAAGTTTTCCCCCGGCGCTTCGCAGGATCTTGTGCGCGCGCACCAGGCCGCGACGCGCCATCACTCCGCTCTCGACCACCAGCACCGTGCCGTCCACCATGCCCGAGAGAAGCGTCGCGTCTGTGACCAGCAGCAAGGGCGCGGAGTCCAACACCACGTGGGTGAAGCGCCCGCGCAACTGTTCTAGGAGTTCGCGCATCGCGGGTGAAGAGAGCAAGTCCGCGGGATTGGGAGCCTCGGGGCCGGCGGGAAGCACCCACAAATTGGGTACGGGCTCAAATTGCCGAAGACTTTCATCCAAGGTGTGGGCGCCAGCAAGAACGGTGCTCAGTCCCGCCCCGTTTGTGGAGATGCCGAGCCCGCGCGGGATGCCGGGGCGGCGCATGTCCGCATCCACCAGCACCACGGACACGCCACGCTGGGCCAGCCCAATCGAGAGGTTGATCGCGGTGCAAGTCTTACCCTCGCCGGGCTGGGCGCTGGTCACGAGCACGGCCTGGGGAGGACGCGGCGCGGCCGAGAGCAGGATGGAGGTGCGCAGAATGTGGTAAGCCTCAGCCAGAGACGAGGTGGGGTGCTTCAACACGATCGATTCCACCGCGTCTTCGTGGGCGATGCTCTTGTCCCCAGCGATCTTCAACCACGAGGACGACCGCGCCAGCGGAACCACCGAGAGCGTCGGTGCGCTGATCACTCGCTCGAGGTCTTCGGCGCTCTTGATGGAAGTGTCCAGGCTCTCCTCGATGATGGCCAGCGTGATCCCCAGAACCAAGCCCACCAGCAAACTAATCGCAATGTTGTACATTACCCTGGGCCGCACCGGATAGGTGGGGACCAGCGCCGAATCGACCAGATGGATGTTGGTGGCCCGCAAACCGGCGGAGACGGTGGCGTCCTTCAAGTGCTGAAGCAGGCTGGCATAGAGCTGCTGATTAGTCTCAAACTCCCGCTTCAAAAGGTTGTGCTCGATGGAAAGCTGATTGAGCTTTCCCACTTCCTCTTTCTCGTGCGCCAGCGCGGTGGCGAGCATATTTTCCTGGGCCAGAGCCATCTGATAATCGTCGTGGATGCGGGTCACGATGCGCTTGCGCTCGCGCTCCATCAACGACTGGACTTCATTCATCTGGTCTTTCAGCCGCAGAGCCTTGGGGAAGTTAGGCCCGTACTGCCCTACGGCATCCACGTACTCTTCTCTCAAATCGGCGTATTTTGCATCCAGGTTTTGCAGTAAGGTGTCCTGCGTGCCCAGCGCGGCCTCGGAATCGTTCGAGGTCACCGCCTCGTAAAGCGATTGCTTTTGGAAGCGCTCGTTTTGGGCGGCCGTCAAGTCGGTGCTCAAGGCGGACAGCCTCTGCTCGACCACCGATTGCTTGTCGCCGATATCCACGATCAGGTTCTGGCGCTCGTAATCGACCATAGCCTGCTGCGACTTCTCCACCTTGGCTTTCAACTCATCCAGTTGTTGCTCCATGAAGCCGGAGGCTTGGCGCGTCGCGTCGTATTTCTGATGAAAATTGTATTCGGTGTAGTTATTCACCAAGGCGTTGGCCGCGCGCGCCGCCAGTTTGGGATCAGTGCTGTCGAAGGTCACCTCGACCATGCGGCTGTCGCGCATCAACTGCACGTGCAGGTGTCCTCGAAACGCCCCGATGAGGCTGGTTTGCATGGCAGGCGATATCGAGGCTGGGGCGGCGCCCCCTGGAGCGAATTCCGCTTGTTGTCCCAGGCCGAGTTCCTGGATCGTCCGCCAAGCCAGGTTTTCGCTTTTCAGCACATCCACTTGCGTTTGCAGGAAAGTGTCGTCAGAGGAACCAGGCTCGCCCCGATAGAGATCGTTCAGCGACTGAATTTGCGGCGTGTCGGCCTCAACCTCGACGCGCGCCGTCGCCTCATAGACCGGTTGCATCCTGAAAGAAACTATCGCCACCGTTGCCGTCAGCACGGCCATAACGGTGAGGACCGTCCAGCGGCGCTTCAATAGAATCAGCCAGTACGCCCGTATATAGGAGTAGCCCTCGGAGCCTTCCGGCCCCCCCGAGTCGATAACGGAATCCGGCCGGCGATCAATCTGCTGCGGCAAACTGCGCTCGGCAGGAACTAATTCTTCGTGTTCAGCCATTTCTTGAAACCGCCTTATCCCAAATCATCAGATCCTTGCTACAGAGTTTTGTTGCCTGCTGCCTTGCTTCTTCACTCTACTGAATGATAGCGGCAGCCCCGGCATACGAAACGATCATGGTCCCGACGTCGACGCCCCGGTGAAGCGCTCTCAGCATCGTGCTATCCGGCACAAACAGTATATCGTTGTTCTGCATGGGACGGTCCGAAAGGCTCCCCTTGAGCATGGCTTTGAGATTAATGGGGATCTGTTCCCGGCCGCTGGGAGCAGAAGGGTTGTTCCGAAGCAGCACGACATTCTTGCTCTTGGCAAACGGGCTGAGATATCCCGCCAAGGCAACGGCTTTCAACACGGTCATATTCAGGCGCGCCTCGCTCAATAAGTAGCCACCCGCCCTGTTAACGGCACCCAACACGTAAATAACCCCAGCGCGTGGTACGGTCACGCGGTCCCCGGGATAGACGTCGACGTTCAAACTGGGATCGCCGTTATCGAGCAGCTGCTGAAGATTGATGTTCAGGTTCGCCGGAGCGGCGGCGGGCTTGCCTGCAGCCGGCTCGTTTCCAGCCTGCGCCGCCAGCAGCCGGCGGGAAACTTCGCCGCGTGTAATGGTTATTACCGAACCGGCCTCACCCTCGACTCCGCCCGCCAGGGTGAGAAGATCCACCAACGAGATGCGGCCAAACACCGGATAAATTTGAGGGCTCTTCACCGCCCCTGCCACAGCGACCGAGTGCAGTCGCGAGTCGCGAATCGTGATGCTGATCTGGGGATGGCTGAGCACGCCCGCCGCGATGCACCTCTGCGAAATGGCCTTAGCGGCTTGCTGGGGCGACAAACCGGCCACTGGGACCGCCTCTGGGAGAAGCGGAAAATCCACCGCGCCAGTCCCACTCACACGATATTCACGCGTCATCTGTTCCACATCGAACACTTGAATGAAGAGCAGATCGTAAGCAGAGATAAGCGTCTCCTCACCTTGCCTTGCCGGCAAGTCAACCGCGGGCGCACCGCCAGCCGTGGGGGCGCTCGCCTGCTGCCAGGCTGCGGAAAGAACTCCAGGAACCCAGAAGAGGCCAACCAGGCCCACCCAGAACATCCCCAGCAGTGTAAATCCCATGCGCCCAGGCGCGCTACCGCCAACACCCCCGACCGTCCGTAGGTGCGACGGTGATCCGATCCTTCCCCATCTCATGCTGATTACTCCTTATGCTGCGGAGCTTGAAACGCCCGTCCGCATTTTCTTCTCAAGTCCTGGGTTATCTTTGCCGATTAATCCGATGTGCGGGGTTATCCGCCTCACCCCTCCGCCCTCGAATCGGGGCGCGATACTCCCCAGCGAACAATTTGATATAGCTTCGCCCTGTGGGTTACAGGGGTGCACTCTGCCCCCCACAACCGTCAGCGGTCCTCGCCCTCAGCAGTATGAGTTATCACCTGAAACAGCTCGCGCTGCAACAGTATACCAGTAGATTCAGAAAGGTTTAAGAGTGCTGGTTCCTCTCAAATCCCGCAGCCCTTGGCGTCCCGCCCAATGATCAATCCTTTAGATCTTCTTGGCAAAAGGCCGAGTCAGGCATCATCGCCCAGGCTGGCAAAGTAAAGTAATGCAGCTAGCCGAAGCAGGTGCTATGGAGAATCTTGTAGTGCCAGGCGTCGAAGTCTACAAATGCCACCTTGTGTTGTCCTTCGAGAATGTGCATGGGTGCCAATCTGTCCACCGCCTGCTAGCAAACCTCTAGTGTATTTATCGTCTCTCTAAGAAACCACACTGGGGAGAAAAGCTAGGGAGTGTGTGCGAGAACTTGAGCGGGCTACCGGGGACCAATGATTTACCAGGAAGCTTCGGTCTGTAAGTTGTTGATTCTCCGTCGTAACCTCGATTTCTCACACAGACTCCCGGAGCCCTATGTCGTGGCTTCAGGTCGCGCCGAATGAACAATCGGGAAAACAGCATAGCATTGCCGGGGCAGCGTGTCAAGGTCTAACTCGCATATTATCATTCCAGTTACCGGTTGGCAGTCCCAGTTTCGCGACTACCGCTGACCTCGACCCGATCCGTCGCGATTGGAGAACAAAGTGACCCAGCGATCACCCGACACCGGTGCAACAAGCGAGCCTCGGCCATTGACTTTTCGGCCTCGTCGTTTCACTTTTAGTCATCCCTATCCCTGGAAGGTTCGGTATGGCGTGCCTCGGCGGTGGTGCTGGCGCTCGCGGCCCTGCTGCTTTCCGGCTCGCGCGCCGGCCTGCTGGCGCTGGCCGCGGAGATGGTTATCGCCACGGTGGTCCTCCGCCGGGCGGCGCTCCGCACGGGGCAGAAGCGGCGCTTGGCCACCGCCGCCGGCCTCGTTCTGGTGGCGGGCGTCATCCTGTTCGCTTACGTGGACCCCGGCTGGGTGGCCAAAAAGCTCGGCTCGGTAGCCTACGTCAATAAGGCTTGGAAGGACTGGGCCGAGGAGCGCAAAGCGTTCTCCCGCGACGCCTTCCACATGTGGCTCGAGCATCCCTGGCTGGGGGTGGGCATCGGAGATTTCGAGACCGCTTATCCCCGCTATCAAAGCTTCCCCACTGACGAATGGATCGATCACGCGCACAACGACTACGCCGAAGCCGCCGCGGAAACCGGAGTGGTGGGCGCCCTGCTCATTCTCGCCACAGTGGCCCTGTTTCTTTATCTGGCCTTCCGCAATGTGTCTCACTTGTTTGGATCGAATGCCGGCTGGGTTCGCCTGGGCGCCGCCCTCGGATGCTGCGGCCTGCTGGTCCATAGTGTGGCGGATTTCAACCTGCACATCCCCGCCAACGCCGCCTGGTTTGCTGTCCTGGCGGGTATAGCGACTTCGGAACGAAGTGGTGCGGGCGTCCCGCCCGCCGTGAGTCGTTTTTGATCTTTGATCTTCTTAAATCTGAGATCTGACCTCTGACGATTTGCTCGAGGTGCAGCGGGCGTCCGATCGTGTGAAAAAATCGAAGCAGCTCATCCGTCGGTTGACGGACAAAGGCGCAAAGAAGCGCGAAGGGGAACTCCTTGCTTTCCTTTGCGAACTTTGCGTACTTTGCGGCTTTGCGAGAAACCGGTTTCTCCGTACATGGATTAATTCACAGCTTCCCCCGCCCCCCGGGAGCACTTGTTGATCTTGGATTGACTGAACTCTGCCCGCCACCTCGCAAGCCCTCAGAAGCGCCAAAGGCCTTTTTGTCTGAGAGTGTTTGTATTCTCATAAGTGTTTGCAATATCGTCACTTAGTTATTGCACCAATTGGTACTTGACACCGCGTTCGTTCTGCGGTTTACTTGCTGGAGCCTTCCGTTTCGAAGGCGCGCGCAAATTCTCTCATAGCCTCGCGTTCGCGCTGCAGGCCATCACGCCCACGCAGTGGCGGATTCGAGGGAGTTGCGAAGCCCGGCGTGGCAGATACGCCGGCCTTCACGCACGGACGTCGTCAAATCGCGAGGCGGGTGTTCGTGGATGTTGGCTTGCAGGAGCGGGACGCTCCCGCGACAGCGGGCGTGACGCCCGCACCGCGAAGGCGGATTCAGATCGGTACCACGTACCACGGTACTGTTGGTTTTTGACGCCAGACGTGATAACCAATGGTTATCCATGATCCAGGAGTCGGAGGAGATTCGGAGGAGGAACAATTCATGATATCTGCGAAGCGTTCTCTTTACAGGCTGTCGGTATTCGTTATAACCTTTGTTGGCCTGATTGCTCTTGGCATCGCAATCTCCGGACAGGAAGCCCCCAAGCGGGGATTGTCCATGATCGAGGACTGGTCGAATCACCACGTGGTCTTTACGAATCCAGGTAGCGCAGTCGCGGCGCTGGCCGGCGGGCGCCTCAGGGAGTGGTACCGGACCATCAACGAACCTCGGTACATCCTTCAGCAGATGAAGCGGACTGCAGGGGTGCGGGTCTTGGACACCGCGGGTTCAACAGCGGAGTCCATGACGCTGCTTCCCGACATTTCCACCCAAGGCGGCCGGCGTGGTTCTCGCGGCAAGTTCGCTACGGATTGGAGCGAGGGCATGGGAACCGGCGCCAACGTCGGCGCGGGTCAGTACCCCGCCAAGTTCTCCTTCAGCAACACCACGGCGAGCTGTAACGATTATGTCGTCTATAATACCGGCACCACCGGATCGACGACGACGCAACCGACCATCGTCGCCTACAACAACATCTATTCAGGGTGCGCAACCATCCCGACGGTCTATTGGCAATACAACACCGCCTACGAGGCGAACCCGAACGAGGGCACGTCTGACACCAGCACAATTACCACGTCGGTTGCACTTGTGGGTCCCGTCGGAGTGACCACTCCGACCGTTGCGTTCGTCCAGAATGCGGGCAGCCAAGCAAGCCTGGTATTGCTGAAGTATTCGTCCAACGCCTCGGTTGTGGCGATGGACTCTTCCACGAATAACGTCGGACCCAGCGGGTTTTATGATTGCACGTTGCCGTGCATGACCAGGATCAGCTTCGGTTCAACGTCTTCTACTAACTCTCCGCCTTTCTACGATTACCTCAACGACGTGCTTTATGTGGGCGACGACGCTGGCGTTCTCCACAAATTCCAATATATTTACAGTAATACGAACTCAAACGTTCCCGGAGAGATCACAGGGGGCGGCACCAGCTCGGGATGGCCACAGACCATGAGCTCCGGGAATAAGCTTACCGGTCCCATCTTGGACGTCGCTTCCGGCAATGTTTTCGTCGGAACGTCCGCCGGGACACTGGTTCGCATTCCCTCCACGGGCGGCTCAAGCAATATCGTTACATCTGGGGCGTTGTCTCACAGCGGTGGCACGGGAATAGTGGACGCGCCTCTCATCGACTCCACGTCCAGCGGAAACTTCGTTTATGTGTTTGTGGGCTACGTCGAGACCCAGACTAGCCCATCAGCAGCTTACAGCAGCGAGGTTTATCAATTTGCTACGAATTTTGGAGTTGGCACTTCGGGCACAAGCTTAGCTCTCAATGAGAACCACAGCGGAGCCACGACAACGATACAGTATGATGGTGCATTCGACAATATCCACTACGTAGGGGGCGGGACTACCGGGAACATGTACGTGTGCACCTACCATAGCACCGGCACGGAACCTAACTTATATGAAATAGCATTCCCCTTTAGCTCCACGTCCACCACAAACAGCATCGAGGAATTTACAAGCGCTGCGGCTACATGTTCGCCTGTGACGGAGTTCCTCGGCGGATCCACTACAACCACGACGCTCACGAGCTCTATGACGAGCTCGACAACCACGGCGGACGTTTCTTCGAGCACCAGCTTTACCTCCGGGGACTACGTCCAAGTTGACTCAGAGATTATGCTGATTACTGGCAAGGGAACGGGCACCCTAGCCGTAACCCGCGGGGAACTGGGCACCACCGCTGCGGCCCACGCCAACACCGCCACGGTTATGGAGCTTCAAGACTGGATCTATCTGAGTGTGACCGCGAATGGCAGTGACGCGGCGTGCACCGGCTCCTGCCTCTATAACTGGAATGTCACCACGACCCTGACGACCGGCGGGGCTACGGCTGGGATGGTGTCGGATGGCGGAGCAAGCGGGGTCATTGTCGATAACTCCGTAACGTCGGGAACTGAATCGGGGGCAGATCAGATCTACTTTTCCACCCTGGCTTCGGGCTCGACAACCCTTTCGTCAACCATCACTGCCGCCGCCACCAGCGTACCTGTTGCCTCAGGTACGAATTTGATTAACGGTTCGTACATCCTGATCGACTCGGAGGTCATGCTGATCAGTTCGGGCGGTGGTTCGACTTCGCTGACGGTCACGCGAGGACAGGACGGCACCACCGCAGTCGGCCACACCAGCGGGGTGGCAGTAAAGACAGTATGCTTCACGTCCAAGACTACCGGCGGCTGCGCCGTGCAGGCGTCACAATCGGCGCCATAATAGACCTGCGGCAGATTCAGGCGCCGAGCTTAAATATCGGCGGTTTCACGAGTGGCGCATACATGGCTTCTTATGTATGCGCCACGAATTGAGGCGAGGTAACAACGCGCCCAGGTTCGACACGGCGCCGCCCAAAGTCCGAAGACCGGCACAAGATTGGAGAGGTTGTGATGAGCGAATCAGTAAGAACCGACGGAACGGCCACCTTGGCAGAAGCGCGGTCGAGACAGAAGAAGCCTTATCACAAGCCGACAGTACGCTACGAGCGCGTCTTCGAGACGTCGGCGCTGACTTGCGGCAAGGTCCAGACCACTCAGAGCTCGTGCGCCCACAACCGCAAGTCTTCGTAGGTGCGCTGATATGGGGGAATTCCGATTGGCGATTGTACAGCAGGCCGGCCACCTGCCCCGCGGAGTATGAAGCACTTCTTCGTAATCTGGCAGGGGAAGTCATGAGCAATTGAGCGGCGCAACGGGCAGACAGCCCGTGGCGCTTTCGCGCAGCCTGACCGCCAAGGGAGAAAGGTAGTTCGCTCGATCCTTCGGCCTATGACCTTTAACCTTCCGCTTTTCTCGTTTACATTTGCCTCGTATGAATGAAGCCCGCAACGAGCTGAAACGCCAACTCGTTCTGGAGGCGGTAGGCAGCTTGGGCGAAGCGCATCCATCTGCCAGCGGCTCTGGTGCGCGCTGACGAAAGTGCGCGTCGTTTTGCAGAGTGCCCGGAAGGGCGGGGCTTTAGCCCCGCCATGGAAAACCGCTTTCCGTTGGGGGCTTTAGCCCCTGAAGCAAAGTGGCTTCAGGGCCTAAAGGCCCAACTCGCTGGGCTCCCGGAGGCGGCGGGGCCGAAGCCCCGCCCTTCCAAAAATGCCCAGTTATGACGGCGATTTCCGTCGTTGAGTACCAGCATGTTTCCCTTGCGGTGGCGCATACCTGAAGAACAATGTAGGCGCCACCGTCGCCTGGTGAGGCGGGACCTTAGTACTGTTTGATTTCCGTTGCTATCCGTGATAATACATCTCAAACATTTATGATTCATGGTATGGAGGCATAGAGTATGGGCGGCAGGAGTCCTCGGTGTGAGTGGCCGTGGGTGGCTGCGGTGGTTTTGGTGATGGTCTCGGGCCTCACCGTTTTCATGTCCGGCCAGCAGGGCGTAGTTGGGAATAGCCTGCAAGTTCCCATCTTGAGGAACGGGCCGCAGGGGCCGCCGGAGGTGCAGGGACTGGTGGACGATTGGAGTCACCACCACCTGATTTTCTCGAACCCCGGCACGGAGGAAGAGGCCATCAAGAACGGCAGGTACGAGGAGTGGCTCAGGGTCGTCAATGACCCGCGGTATATTATGCAGCAATTGAAGCGGCGCAGCCCCGCTCAGGGGCCTGCCGCCGAGTATGTGGCCAGAATGAACGAGCTGGCCCGAGCTCGGGAGGCCGCGGAAGGCGCGGACGTAGCCGAGGTCCATTTGCAAAACTCCGCCCGGCTGGTGGAAGACCTCAGTTCAGTCGGCTCGCGGAAGGCGAAAATAAAACGCGACTGGGCTATGGATATGGGGGCCGTTCAGGCGGCAGCGACCGGGACCTTCTCCGGCACCCCCACCGGCACCAGCACGGTCACACTCAAGAACGGCAGCCCTACGCTAACATTGACAGCCGTCCCCTCGACGTACGCCACCGGCAGCATAGCTATCGGTTCGAGCTTCTGCTTCGCACCCAATGCGGGTGTCACGATCAATTCGACGACCTTCACGACCAATGCGACGGCGGGCACGGGGACATACTCAGTCGCCACTAATCCGGCTGCGACCGAAACGGTGGTGATCGGGGGTGTTACTTACACCTTCGAGACGACCCTCTCGGGTACGAGTCCAGCGAATCAGGTTCTGATCGGATCGGGCGGCACTACTACAACGAACAAGCAGTTTACGGCGCGAAACTTGTCGGTCGCAATAAACAATACTGGTACTTGCGGTAACAGCGTCAGCACTTGCACTCGCAACGTAAGCGCTGCCAATACAGAGGTTTCATCGACTAACACATCGGGCACAACTTCGGAAACCCTGACATCGCTTTGTGCTGACAACGCTGCGATAACAGGCACTTCCGACGGGAGCAAGGTGACGGTCAGTACGGTTGCAGCAGGTGGCCCAGGCTCGAATACGAGCACGACCTTTGCTCTCGGCACGAACACGGCGACCGCCACGAACATCTACGGTGACATCTTAGGAACCAGCGCCCTCACATCCCTTTTCAATCTTTCAAACCCCAGTGGTGCAGTTGACCTTACCTCCGTCACCTTGGGAACAGGTGGTGATTTCACGATCGCGCTGACTGCTCCCTCTACGACAACCGGCGTCACTGTCTCAGAGACGAACGGCACTGGCACTGTTGGGACCGATGACTTTGGGACCGACGGCGTTAACACCGACGACGCCAGAAGCCTCGCCGCGGCGATCAATTCGGACGGTGGCACGGTGGGCGTTACCGCTACAGCCACCGGCGCCGACGTGTTCGTTACGGCCAAAACTCCCGGGTCGGGTGGAGACAGCATTACTCTTTCCACTAATATGACGGGTTCGATTTTCACCTGGAACCCCACCACCCTCGCCAACGGCGGCACAACCAGCTCAGGCACGGTGGGAGCGGGGATGTACCCGGCAAAGTTCTCCTTTTCCACCAGCACCGCCAACTGCGACAACACCTCGCCACCTGACTTCGTGGTCTATAACACCGGGATTGCCGGCAGTGCTTCTGCGCCCTCCATCGTCGCTTACGACAACCTTTATTCCGGGTGCCCCAATACCAGCGTGCCAGTGCCGAATCTCTACTGGCAATACAACACGGGGGGGACCGTATCGACTTCTCCCGTCCTCTTTTGGGACGGGAGCCAGGTGGCGTTCATCCAGAGTAATGGCACAACCGCCAGCCTGGTTCTGCTGAAGTGGAGCCAGAACCCCATCCTCCAGACTCTCACGGCTGTGCCTAATGGCAGTTACCAGACCTGTACCGCGCCCTGCATGACCTCTATCACTTTTAGCGGCTCAGCCAACAACACCTTGTCTTCCCCCTTTTACGACTACGAAGCTGACGCTATTTACGTGGGGGACGCCGCTGGGAAGTTGCACAAGTTCACGAGCGTCTTCGGTGGGACGCCCTCCGAGGCAGGGTCTCCGTGGCCGGTCACGGTGAGCACGTTGCCGCTTACCAGCGCCGTTTATGATTTGGCTTCTGGCCTCGTCTTTGTGTGCGACAACTACGGTAACAGCGGCAGCGGTGCCAGCTATCTCTATTCGGTCAGCTCCTCCGGTACCGTGGTCAAATCGGCTCAGCTAACGTACCACCAAATTACCGACGGACCGCTTGTCGACTCTACCACCGAAAAGGTGTACGTCTTTGTGGGCAGGGATATGAGCACGCTCCTCAATCCAAATAGCCCCTGCGGAAGTAACAACGCGTGCAGCGGCGTCTACCAATTTCCCTACAACTTTACCGCAGGCGCTTCCGCGACGGCGGAATCCGAAGCGGGAATCGCCACTACCTCCCCCGTTTACGTCGGTACATTTGACAACCTCTATTACACTTCAGAAGGCACCTCCAATACCACTCCCACCGGGAGTTTATACTGGTGCGGCAGCAATACGACGATTGGGAACGCGGTGTTGGCGAGATCAGCGATTACCAGCGGCGCTCTGACCGCAGGTCTCGACACAGTTGCAAGCAGCTTGACCGGTACCTCTACTGCGGGTTGCTCTCCCGTCGTCGAAATCCTTAACGGAAGCACCGACTACATTTTCTTGAGCGTGACGGCGAACGGCAGTGCGGCCATAGCTTCCGGTGGAAATGCCTGCACGGGCGCCTGCGTATATTCCTTTAACGTCACCACCGCGCTAGGCAGCGGCGCGGACGCTGTCGACGGTTTGACGGCGGCCGGCGGAACCAGTGGAATCATCATCGACAACACGCAAGGCAATGGGGGATCCCAGATCTACTTCACCCCGCTAAGTAGCCAAGCCTGCGCGGGAAATAGCGCCGGCACAGGGGCTGGAACAGGTGCTTGCGCCGAGCAGGCCTCGCAGTCGGCCTTGCAGTAGAAGAGTCTACGAGCAGGGGCTAGTGGCTAGCGGTTGGTGGTTGGAAGAACGGCGGAATGACCCGTGGCTGGTGGCTAGCGGAGAGAGATAGGCCCCCTGGCACGTGCCGATAAACCTCGCAAAAAGGCGTAAAGGCTACAGGCGATGGTTGCTTTCAGCCGTCGTCCTCTGGCCTTCCCCTTTTAGCCTTTACCCTTACTCCCTTCCCCTATATCCTTATCCCGTATGATGGACATCCGCAGCGAGCTGAAGGGTGAGCTCTTCCTGAAGGTCCTAAAATCGACCGGCCAAGCCAAGCTGGCGGTCACTGGAACTAGCATGATGCCCGCCATCCGGCCGAGCGACATCCTGGAAGTACACCGTCAGAGTCTGGCGGAGATTCTGCCGGGCGACGTGGTTCTCTTCATGCGCAATGGCGGTTTCGCGGCGCATCGCGTGGTGGAGAAGGGGTGGGAACCGGAGCGCACACTCCTCATCACGCGCGGAGACGCCCTGCGCGTGCCTGACCTGCCGGTCACGCCGGAAGAACTGTTGGGGCGCGTGACCGCCATCCTGCGGGGCGGGCGCCGCCTCGATCCGCGTCTTACCCGCTGGGCCCGAGTGGCCTCCTGGCTTCTGGCTCGCTCAGAATTCTGCGCCCGGGTGGCGCGCCGCCTCTCGCGGCGTTAGTGTGGTGCGGGACGCCCGCACCATATCGGATTCTGCGATAATGAGAGGAGCAGACGCTTTGGTGGGAGGATAAGTGAAGCCGCAATTTGAGCTGTGCATTGAAATCGGCGAAATCCCGATTCTGGTGCGCACCGACAGCGCCGAGTTTGCGAGCCTGCTCCAGGATCGTTATGGAAAGTTCGTAGTAGGCTGGCGCGCGGCGGGCGATCCGGCCCTCGAGGCGCCGGGCCGCGGCGGGAAGCAAGCCATGCAGTCTGCGGTGGAAAATGGAAGCGGCCCTGCGAGCGCCGCTTGCCTAGTTTCCAATTTCCAGTTTCCAGTTTCAGCCTTCGAGCTCGAGGTCGAGTTGCTTCCACCGGGTTTGATGAGTGACGCCGAGGACGCGCGGGTACGGCTGGAGGGCGGGCGCTGGGTGATGGAGCGCGGAGATTTTCGCGCCGAATGTGATCCGGTGCGGCGGCGGGGATGGGTGCGCCAAAGCGCCAATCCCTATTCCATCGACGCTGTGTTGCGCATGCTGCACTCGCTGATATTGGCGCGCGACGGCGGCTTCCTGGTCCATGCCGCCAGCGCCGTGCGCAACGGCCGGGCATTCCTGTTCGCGGGCGTATCGGGCGCGGGGAAAACCACCATCTCCCGCTTGGCTCCTCCAGATGTGGTGCTGCTGACGGACGAGATTTCGTACGTGCGGAAAGACAGGAGTCAGGAGTCAGGAGTCAGGAGTCAGAACGCGGAAGTCAGAAAGCAGAAAGCAGAAGGCAGAAGGCCGAATGATGACCAGCACGGGGCAGCACCCGACCCGATCGATTCGCTGGCACCTGACACCCGGCCCCTGACACCTGCCTTTGTGGCGTTCGGAACACCATTCGCCGGCGAGTTGGCGCGCATCGGGGAAAAGCTGCGGGCTCCAATCGCTGCGCTGTACCTGCTTGGCCAGGGCGCTGAAAACAGGATTGAGGCGGTGAGCCCCGCCGAGGCCGTGCGGGCGCTGCTCCAGAACATCCTCTTCTTTGCCCAGGATGACGAGCTAGGGCAATTGGTGTTCCAGACCGCCTTCGAATTCGTGAGCTGCGTACCCGTGCGCCGGCTGGTGTTCGCGCCCGACGCTCGAGCGTGGGATTTGATCAGGTAAAATAAAGCGTGTAACGGGCCAAGGGACTGGTGTAAAATGTCCGAAGTGGGGTGGGTCGAATCGCAGATTTCGCTTTTCGGGGTTCGTGTCTATGAGTCCACTCTATATTGCCAGGAGCAATGAGATCGCGGCCCGGCAGCTTGGCGACGAGATGATCGTCATGTCGACCCGCGACTCGACTTTGTTCAGTCTGGACAGCGTTGGATTGGTGATCTGGCAGGCGGCTGACGGGCGCACGCCTCTTGAGGACATCGTCAAGGAGAAGGTCTGTGCCGAATTCGAGATCACGCCGGAGGAAGCGCTGAAAGACGCCGAAAGTTTTGTGCGGGAACTGGCGGGCCACGGGATCATGAGAGTGTCGGATAAGCCGCTGGAGTAGGGAGAAGCGAGAATTAAGAAGCCTGCTTCTTAATTCCTGCTTCACGGAGCAGCAATGCCCACACTGATGGAGGAAATGAATCAGCGTGCTATCGCCCTGGGCGTGCCCTTGGGTGTGCAGTTGGACGTCACCTATCGCTGCAACGAGCGTTGCGTCCATTGCTACCTCGATCACGACGACCACGGCGAGATGACAGCCGCGGAGATCTGCGACGTGCTGCGGCAGTTGGCGGACGCCGGCACATTCTTCCTCACTTTAAGTGGCGGCGAAGTGCTGATGCGCATGGATTTCTTCGACATCCTGGAATGCGCGCGCTCACTGCTGTTCTGCGTCAAGATCAAGACGAATGCCTTCATGATCCGCGAGAAACAGGCGGACCGCATGCGGGAGTTGGGCGTGGACTCGGTGCAGGTAAGCATTTATTCGCACCGCGCGGAGGTCCACGACGCCATCACCAAACTGCCCGGATCGCTGAAGCGTTCGGTCGCGGGCATCCGCTTTCTTCAGTCCCGCGGGTTAAAAGTGATTGTAGCCAATGTTCTCATGCGGCAAAATCTCGCCGACTACGCGGGCGTCAAGGCGCTGGCTCATGAACTCGGAGCCAAATGGACTATCGACCCCACCATCACCCCTATGATGGATGGAGACCGCTCCATTCTCGGGATGGGAATCGGCGGCGAGGAGTTAAAGCAGGTCTTTCGGAATGGAGACCTGGTGGGAAACGTGGAGGAGTTCTGCGCACCTCCCCGGCCGGTGGATGACGGCGATCTGGACGGACTGCCTTGCAGCGCCAGCCACACGTTCTGTTACATTTCTCCCTATGGAGATGTCTTCCCCTGCGTGCAGTTCCCGCTGCCTACCGGAAACGTGCGCAAGCAGGAGTTTCTGGAGATCTGGCGTCACTCCAAGCAAATGAACGACGTGCGCTCCATACGCGGCCGCGATCTTCCGGTTTGCTCCACGTGTTCGCATCTCGGTACTTGCACGCGTTGCCCGGGACTGGCCTATATGGAAGGCAACATGCGCGGTCCGTCTTCTCTGGACTGCGAGAAATCATTCGCCCGGACCGGAATCCCCTCCGCCAACATGCTCGCCAAGAAGCGCCAACAGGAAGCCCAAGGCAATCCGGAAGTCGCTTGGACGCAGTTGGTGCATATCCAATTGTCTTAAATCCCCAGGCTGGGCGACGCAACCCAACGTGGCACGGCCATCCTGGCCGAGCGCACGGGCGGGACGCCCGTGCCACAAAATCTGCGCGGCCCCTCGAATCACCACAAGTGGACGCCGCCGAGCAGGCGCCAGAGTCTTTTGATGCCTGCGGCGAGGAACCATCCTCCGACCTTGACTGTGACTCGCAAAGGCCGTAACACGTAATAAAGGAAAAATAGCGAGTCCGGAAGAGAGCAGAATTTGCAATCAGCCGTGGTGGGAACAAAGAGGCGAATGGCGAGATAGCGGAACTTTCGGGCGGGTGTATTAAGTAAACGGAACAGAACGAGGTTGGACGCAGGTGGCGCCGCGTCTGAGGGACGCGGGACGCGCGACCGTCGCGAGGGCGGCGGGGGGCCGAAGGCGGAATCAAAGGACGTTTCGAATAGAGCACTGCAAGTCTCGAGGTTGGATCGAACGACCTTCTCCCAGCCCAGCGACTGCGCTCTCTGGCTCGCCTTTTTCCAATCGACCGAGCTTCGGTAACACATACGGTCGAGGTCGGCATACCACTTCAAAGACGAGCCGCTATGTCGCCCGGCAAGAATCGCAAGGTACAGGAGTTCCCACTCCGCACTCAGAGCGAATGCAGGGACTCCGCGAAAGGTGATGGGGGGCGCTTCCGCCCACACTTGCTCGAGCAGCCCGCGGTCCAGTGAGCCGCCCCACACCAGAGCTGAGTGGAGTTCGAGGCCAACGGTGTATGCGGGTTCTTTTCGCGTCAGCAAGCAATCCTTGCCGTAACGTACGTTGAGTTCCAGGAGACGTGGTTGGCTTGTGAATTCCGATTGATAGCCGGAGGACACGAGGAGGTGAAAGGCCTCGATGGCGCTGTCAAGGGGAACGAGCAGGTCAACGTCGTCGCTGACGCGCAGGGCGGCATCGCCATAGAGCGACTCCGCCAGCGGAATACCTTTCAGCGGCATGGCGGATATTCTTGCATTAGCCAACTGCCGGAGAATCTGGGCCAACTCCATGGCGAGTAGTTCGGTCCGAATCACGTGCAATCGGAAGATGCTTGCCCATTCCGCGCGAACGGCATCCGGAACACCCGGAAACCCATGTGTGCTAAGCCCAGTGTAGACCAGGGGAAAAAGACCGAAGGCCTTGGCTCGTTCGAGCAGAAACTCCCAGCGCAAGGGAGTAGAGAGCAATGCAAGCGCCCGCTCCCACGCCTGCGGTGAAAGTTGGGCTCGAGAGAGCAGCAAGCACAGTTCAATCTCGGGAGGATTCATCAGGAACTGCTTTAACCGTGGAGACACACGCCTTGGGGAAGAATCTTCTTCCTTAACGCGCCGCAAAGACTCCCCGTCGACTTGGAGCACTATCAAGATTCCCGGAGGCGCTGATCCCCTCTCTCTGGGGGCTTTCCTGGGCCCCCATTATATTTGCTCACGGCGCCAGCCTCAAGGAGTTATTTGACCCCCATCCTCCCGGTCCTGAACAATCCGGGTTGACCACTGGTGAAGCCGCCAGAGACTGCGAAGCAGGGAATACCTGGGAAAACGTTGCCAGCTTGGGAAGATCAATGTTCACGAACACGATGCCGAGAAGGCCGGCTTCCACTATGACTTCGTTGCCGAAGGAGTTGACCCCCACACAGAATCCTTCGAGGTCAACATTGCAAACGGTGTCCTCAAGGGGCGCTATGTCTTCCGGCAAGCCTTTGAGAAGAACCGTTATTTAGTTGTTCGACTGAAGGACAATTCCGTTCTGGTGGCGAAGCCCGATATTCACCTGAAGCCGCCGGAGTTCCTCAAGACCCTCGCCGACTCCACTCGGCCGGTGAGAGTCGAATGGAAGGACGATGGCGGCCTCGCGAATATGGCGATTCACAACCTGCGCGCAGTATATCGCAGCCATCGGCCGGAAGGAGAGTCTTACTACGATAAGCTCCCGGCTATTGAAGACGTGAGCAATCGCTCTCCCGTATGGCTGGCCCGCAGACTCTTCCCAGGCCCCGAGCAGGAAGGAACTGTGCTGCGTGGCGAGCTTCATCATCCCGACGGAGCCGCTCGCGTGGGCGGCATCGTGAATGCGCTACCCGAAAAGGCGATCCAGATCCAGCGCGAGAGAGGTCCTGTGGAGTTCTACGCCTGGGACATCGCCAAGTTCAAGGGCGGAGACGTCAGCCAGATGCCGTACGGAGAACGGCGTTAACTCTATGAGAGCGTGGTCGAAGAGATCAGGCTGTTCAACCAGCACTTCCATGTCGTCCCCGCCATGCCGGAGGACGGCGATCCGGTGAAGTTCTATCAAGCTATCATTAACGATCCGCGCGGTCTCCCTTACAGCGAGGGCGTGGTCGTGAAATACAAGGACGCCGTGGATGAATGGTTCAAGGTCAAGGCGAACGACACCCTCGATGTGAAAGTCGTGCGGTGCATTGAAGGCACGGGGAAGTTCACGGGAAGCCTCGGCGCCATGGTTGTTGAAGGGCCAACCGGCGGGAACAGTGAAATCGGTTCATTTCAACTGACCAATGAACAGCGGCAATGGATTTGGGATCATCGTGATGTGCTCACAGGGCAGATCGCTGAAGTGAGATCTTTGACGGTCAATGAAAGCGGAGCAATCCGTGCGGGAGTGTTTGTGCGGTTTCACCCATCCAAGTCCGAGCAAGGACTGTTGCTGTACAGCGAAAGCCTGGCTGGGTCGACTGACCCGGACAAGAGCCGGCCGATGATGTATCGGCTGAAAAGGTCAACAGGATGGAGGAGGTAAGCTGAGTGAAAACCGGAACACCCTGAAGCACCAGGACATCGTATTACGTCGTCTGACTCCCCAGAGAAAAGTGGCTCTACGGCCCCCCAGCATGGTTCGAGAAGCCGGAGTCGGTATCGGAAACAGGAATAGCGGCCTGAAACCCGTTTCTTGTGGGAGAACTGGCAGGAAATTAATCCTGCGAAGGAAATTCCAAAACTGGGATGAGTGGGCCAGGCAAGTCCCCCCGCATGCTCGCTTCAAGCCTTGTCGCATGGCGCAGCCTTCGTGTTTCAAAGTAGTTGAACCAGAGTCGAGCTTATTCGTGCCTCAGCGCCACCACTGGGTCGACTTCGGCGGCGCGGCAGGCAGGTTGCCAGCACGCCGCCAGGGCCACCACGGCCATGATGGCTGAAGCGCCGGCGTAGGTCCACGGATCCGTGGGGCTGACGACAGGCAGCAGGGCGGTGAGCGAACGGGCAAGCGCTATTGCGCTGAGCAAGCCGACCCCCATTCCGAGCAGGATGAGCTTCAACCCTTGACTTAGCACCAGCCTGAGAATCTGCGCCCGCTCCGCCCCTACCGCCAGACGAACGCCGAACTCATGCCTGCGAAGTGTGACCGATTGAGAAACCACGGCGTAGAGGCCTACGCTGGCGACAAGCAGCGCGATGGTGGCAAAGATCCCCTGAAGGTAGGTTAGAATCCGCGAGGGCCATAAAGAGTCTGACAGGACTTGAGTCATGCTGGCCACTCCGGAGATGGGCTGATAGGGGTCCACCGCCCAGACTTGATGTTTAACGGCAGTCGCCACCGTCCAGGGATCTGCACGACCAAGGTCATCGCAGGACGGGGGGCCTGGGCGTGGAGCTTGTAGACTTCCGGACTCGGTGGTGCGTCCAAGCCGAGGTGGCGCACATCGCCCACCACTCCAACGATGGTGTACCAGGGGGCGCCGGGCTCGTCCAGGCGGCCCGGGCGAAGGCGGCGGCCTACAGGATCTTCACCAGGGAAGTAACGCCGAACGAGGGTCGCATTCACTATCACGACCGGCATAGTGCTCGGGCCTTCCACATCGGAGAAGGCGCGCCCCTTCAGGACGGGAATTCCCATGGCCTGGAAGTAATCCGGACTGGCGATCCGTTCGAGAGCCTCGGGGACATCGCTTGGGGCGGGTGTCGGGTGGCCTTCGATAGTGAAGTCGAAGCCGGTCCAGTCCCGGAAAGGTAGATCGTTGACCGCGCCGACGTAACGAACTCCAGATAAACTGCGGATGCGGTCCAACGTGTCGCGGTAGAAGGCGGCTCGCTGTTGAGGTACACGGTAGCTGGCCGAAGGAAGCGCCACGTCCATGACCAAAACGTGGTCCGGCCTCAACCCGGGGTCGGTCCTTTGCAAGCGGACGGCATTCTGCAGGAGCAAACCCGCGGCCACCAGTAGAATCGAGGTCAGGGCGAGTTCCGCGACGATCAGCGCACCCCGCAGGCGGAACTGTCGCAGGCCGGCCGTGGTGGTCCCCGCACCCTCCTTGAGGGCCGCGTAGGGATCGTGGCTGGAGGAGCGCGTGGCCGGGAGAAGTCCCGAGATCAGGCCGGTGATCACAGACAAGAGGAGCATGAAGGCGAGGACGCGGCTGTCCAAAGCCACCATCTTGAGGTACGACGGCAGGACCAGGTCGGTGGGAAGGCTCGCCAGCAGGAGTCTAATTCCCCCATAGGCCAGGGCTACGCCCAGCACCCCGCCGGCGAGGGCCAGCAAGACGCTCTCGGTAAGCGTGGTGCGAGTGAGCCGCCAGCGCGAAGCGCCCAGCGCCAAACGGACAGCGAGTTCGCGCCCGCGGGCCGAGGCGCGGGCCAGCAGGAGGCTGGTCACGTTCCCGCAGACGATTAGGAGCAGCATGCCTACAGCGCCGGACAGGAGCGCCAGAGCTGGCCGCACCGCGCCCGTGAAGCTCTCCCGCAAGGGAACCGCGGCCGCCCCATGACCGGCGTGGGATCCGGGGAATTGCTTCTCGAGCCTTCCGGCGATGGTAGCCACGTCTGTCTGCGCCTCAGCTACGCCCTTGCCATCCTTCAGCCGGGCCACGACGAACGGGAAGTGGCGATCATCGGGCTGGGCCTCGTTCAATTCGAGCGGCAGCCAGACCTTGAGGCCGTCAATGGGGAATTGGAGGGCGTCAGGCATAACTCCAACGACGGTGAAGATCTCATCATTGAGGCGGATGCTCCGTCCGATGATGCCGGGATCAGAACCAAAACGTTCCTGCCAGAGGCCGTGGCCAATCAGCGCGACCCGCTCTCCACTCGGGCGATACTCGGCTGGAGCGAAGGCTCTGCCCAACTGGGGAGCGATGCCCAGCGTCTCGAAGAACCCGGCGGAGATCCGTCCGCTAGACAGCTCGACTGGCTCACCTCGTCCGGTCAGGTTTACAGAGCTGGGCCGGATGGCGGCCAGGGATTCAAAGGAACGGCTCTCCTGACGCCAAGTGACGAAATCGAGCGGCGAGGCTTGGCCGCGCCACCCTTTCTTTGGCTCGGTGGACCAAAGCATGACCAGGCGACCCGCGTCCCTGTAGGGCAGAGGGCGCACAAGCACCGCATTTACGACACTGAATATGGCGGTGTTGGCCCCGATGCCGAGGGCAAGCGTGATGACCGCCGCGGCCGTGAAGCCGGGGTTTTTGCGGAACAAGCGAATTCCGTAACGAATGTCCTGCCAAAAGGTCTCTAATACCGATTCCCAGCCGGCGCTGCGGATTTCTTCCTTTACTGCATCCAAGCTGCCTATCTCGACGCGGGCGGCTCGCAAGGCGTCTTGCTGGCTCATCCCGGCGCGAATCTTCTCTTGCACAAGGGCATCCAGGTAACCGCGCAGCTCTTCGTCCATATCCTGTTCCGCTTGCTCCTTTCGGAACAACGCTCGTAAACCAGCAACGATGCTTTGTAGGCGGAACATTGCAGCCTCCTTCGCCGGATGAACGTAGCGTCAATCAGCCGATTTCATGTATTCATCTCCGCGGCACTCGGCGACACTAGGCATCTGGCACCTGACACCTGCGTTCACGACGCTTCCATGATTCGAGTGATCGCAGAGAGCTGTCGTCCCCATTCCTCGGTTTCGACCTCGAGTTGCTCGCGGCCGCGCTCCGTGAGGATGTAGTACTTTGCGCGACGATTGTTCTCCGTCGGCCGCCACTCTGGCTTGATCCATCCCGCCCTCTCCAGGCGGCGGAAGGCGGGAAACAATGAACCTGGATTGACGCGAAACACTCCCCGACTGATCTGCTCTAGCCGAAGCGTAATCCCGTACCCATGCATGGGTTCCAAAGCGAGGGTTCTCAGGATGAGCATGTCCAGGGTGCCTTGCACAAGCCCGCTGACCTTGTCCGGCATGAGACTCTCCTCTTGATTGTCGAGATGAGGATAAACCTTTCCTCTAGATTGTCAAGATGACAATGTGTCCTCCTGGATGGCACCTTGCTGACGGATAGGCAGTGAGATCTGGGATGGCTCTCGCTTGGCGATGGGGGCTGCCGCGCTCTCTCGTCAGTCGAAGGCAACTCACTGAGGGGCGCACAGCGGGAGCCTTCGCAGGGCGGCGCAATAGATTGTGCGATTGATCCGTAGGGGCCGGCTTTGCACCACTAGGTTATCGCCCAAGATGAAATACGGGGAGACTACAGATAAGACGCGGATCTGAAAAAGGAGGAATTCCCTATGATCATCGGTGTCACGCACGACCACGACGGCCGTGTCGTCCAGCGGCTGTCCGTATCCACCAAAGTCTCTATTGGGTTGCCACCCAATGGAGATTGCAACCACCCTACCAAGCTCGACCACTTCGTCTTCCTGCGCAAGAAGAAGTCTGCCAACAGGGTCGAGTGGGAAGCCGATCCCGATCTGACCCGGCATTATGGCGAGCAGTGCCGCGAACTCCACATCATGTTGATCGACGACGACATCGAAAACGTCTTCCCCAGTTCCTATGCCTGGTGGACGGCCACCGAGCGGAAGTGCTGGGGTGACGGCGTCTCGGCTACCCGGCGCACGACTGAGAAACCTGGAGGCCAGCCTTGGACCCAGTGCGGCAGCGGATGCCCTGAACTTGCCAGCGGGCAGTGCAAGCCGGGTGGAGATCTGCGCTTCGTGCTGGCGGACTTCCCGCGGCTGGGGAGCGTCTGTCGCATCCACACCTGCTCATACCGTTCCATACGCCAGATCCACTCCGCCTTGCAGGAGATCCAGACCTTCACGGGCGGTCGCCTGGCCGGGATCACGGCCAGGATGACGGTGCGCCCGGAGGAGGCCACGTACTTCGACCGCAAGGAGAAGAGGAAGAAGATCTCATCTATCTGGGCGCTGAGTCTGGAGGTGGAAGGCGACGATATGCGGAAGCTCATCGCTAATCTGACGGAGAATGCCCGGCTGTTCGCCGAGACTCGGAAGCTGCTCGGCTCGGGCGGCAAGGTCTTTGAAGTCGTTGAGGACGAGCAAGAGCAGGCGCCGGAGGTCTCAGCTGAGTTCTATCCGGCATCGGCGAACGGCTCTTCGGCTGCGGAAAACGGTACTGCCCTTGTCGGCGCAAACGGACCTGCCAAGCCACCTGTCAACGGGTCTGGCTCACTTCCTGCGCCCAACAATGGCAATGTAAGTTCGGCATTCAATCAGCTTCGCAATGAGTTCCTGACGGCGGCTCGCCGTGTTGCCACAACCAAGAAGCAAGCCATCGGCGAAGTGGTGGAATGGGCAAGTGGTGGCGCCTTTAAGTACGGTGACGTCGGGCGGATGACGGAAGCAGATATCCCAAAGCTGCGGGCGGCCACTGAAGTCATGGCGTCAACCCTTGTCGGCGCAGCAGGCTGATCGAGAGCATCTTGCTTCCTCCCAAGCAAGAACTGTTTCGCGGCGACGGCGTCTCGTCACTCGAGCCTCTGCTCCGGCGCTGCGAGCGGGCCGGCAACAGCCCAAGGCAGGCGTGCTGCCTCTTCTGGACGCTGGGCGGCAGCCACGTAGCAAGCCTTCACCCCAGGTCTGAGAGCACTCTGCTCCCCTCCGTCATCAGTCGGATATACGCGACCATGCCTTGCGCCGTCTTACCGCGGCCAAACCGGATCAACTCTGACGGTGATGTAATCCGATGGCGTGGTGATTGTCTTGTAGTTGATCCTGTCCAGGCAGTCCGGGTCGGTCTGAGTCCAGAGACCGTCTCGAACGATGGCATCGCAGAAGCTGGACCGAGTTTCGTCAATCACGACTCGTTGTACGGCTTCCCGAGAAGTTTTCACAGTGAAGTAGTCCGCTGTTTCCGTCCGGCCCAGTTTTCTGGCGGAGAGGGCTTTTCGCACTTCGGGAGCAAGCTCGTTCGGTCGAAAGTAGACGTGAAAGACAGAGTACCTCGCTCCGTACTCATCGGATGCCAGCAGCTGTCCACGGAAGGAATAGGTGATTTCATAAGCCGTGGTGGGTGACTCGGTCTGCATGCGCGGATAGTACATGGACCCGCCCGGATCCCTGAAAGCAACTTCCGCGTCGTAGTCCCTATCCCTCGTGTATATGATTTTCGTGGGAACTTTGACCGTCTTTGCGTTTTCAAATCTGATTGTGCTCACATCAGAGCCCACCGGAATGAGGGCGAAATGAGTGAAGGGATGTAGATCTTCGATTTGCACCTTCAAACTGCTGGGGTCGTCGATGACAACGCCGGTTTCGTTGTCGGCGGCCTGCGCGCGAAAACATGAGCCGAGCAATCCTCCGCACAGAAGGGCTCCGAGAGTAACGAGTGTAAAACCATGTCGAAACATAGTTCTCACCTCCAACTGTCATACCCTCGTTTTCCTTCTCCGCCAGGCACTTAAACCCCCACGCATCGGGCTGCTGGCGGAGCCTCTCGCGTGGTTACTTTCCGGGTCAGGGGCCTCACCGAGGCATTCGATCCGGCCCCCTGCCGAGGACCATTTTAACACAATCTTAACCTGACTGTAACATACTTGTAATATTTGACCAGAGACTTCTAACGGCAACTGCTGTGGGCAGAAACACGTAGAACTTTGGCTCAGGAGACCTGCTGGATGGGCTGAAAGGGTCTCCCCCACCGCCAGGAAGCCCGCCATCGATTCGTTGAACTTGAGGCTCAGTTGATCCAGGCTGCCGGTGTGACTCTCGTCCCGCAGCGGGACGCTGGCGCTCGGCTTCTCTAGCGGGGTTCCCATGAGACCTCCTTAGGTGGACACTTCGCGAATACAAAAGCTACTGAGAACTGCGGCAAGCTCGTCAAGCTGGCCGGGCTCCGGGGACATCTGATTAAGTTTCGAATGGCCGGCCCTCGCGTTCAGCGTCCGTGTAGTAGAGTTGCGGCCCCTCGACCTCAACGAAAGCCCCCTGCGGAGCGCTGGGTCTCAGACTCTGTCTGGCCGTCAGACCCAGTGGGGGAAGACAACAAGAAGGAAGATGGCTTCTGCAGCCTTCATTGAGGGAATCTACTCCGTAGGAGGGTAGGATTCAAGCTCCACGTGATCGTTGTTGGGAACAGCCCAAGTATCCAATGAAGGTTTTTTGCTTGGAGATTTCCTCTCATCATGGCCAACTTCAGAGTTGCCGACAGCCGTCCGCCTTCCAAGAAAGCCCTTGGCATCAAAATGCTCTAAACGACCATCAGGTTTGCTACTGAACATGTCGAACTCTGTACCAATTCCCGCAGGTCCGGGTGTCTGAGGCGGAAATCCGTCGCGTCCTGGTATGCCCTGGCAACCACAAGCAGATTGGCTTCGCCGTAAAGCCTGCCCAGAAACGTTAGAATCAATGATGTTCCCGAACCGCCGGGTTCGAGTTCCCCGTTCTCGTTGGCGGGCGGTTTGGGTGCATCGTCTCCGCCGTTGAGAATTTTTCGCCGAGAAACGGCGGCGGATGCCTTCAGCACTGTGCCGTTAGGGAGGTCCTATCCAGCATTGCTGCGAACTCCATGATGGTATACAGTCACTCTTGAACTGAGGCGGTTGGGGAGGAGGCCGGAGCCCGATCCGCCTTCTGCCGAAGGTCTCCTCCACTTAGGGAGGTCGGACTCTTGGCCTAAGCGAGGCTTAAGAGGTCAGGCCCAAATTCGGAGGCAGATGGCCTGGCGTGGTAAACGTCACCACAAACGGGGAGATTGCTTTTGGGCTCGTCGCTGGAGTCTGGACGGGCGGCGTGCGGTCTTGTCTTCTGATGACCGGACACTGAAGGTGTTGGACCCGGAAACGGGCGCGGATGTAGCCATCGTCTCCTGCTACGGCGCCGCACATTGTTGTGCCCTAGCAACCGAGCGCATGGTCGTTGTCGGTGACGCCTCGGGCCGGGTCCACTTCCTTTCACTCGAACTCTAAAAGGAGGGCGGCCATGAGTCATTACGAAGAATCAAACAGCGCAGGCGACACGCGATTTGACATCCCGAGGCGGGAGTTCGTCAAGATGGCCTTGGGCGGGGCGGCTTTGATGGCTTCAGCGGGCAGCGGTACCGCGAAGCTCTCCCCTATTCCTCCGGGGATCAAAATTGGCACATATGCGCAGAATCCCAGCGAGGAGAACATGCTGTACCTCCGCGAGCTGGGGGTGAAGTGGATCACCATGGGAGACATTACACCCCAGACGGCCACCGCCGAGGGTTTTACCGCGATGCGGAAGCGATGGGAGGCAGGTGGGTTCACCGTCTACAATGAGTCGGCCCGCATCGCTCCGAGCGGCAACCCCATCGTTAACTGTCCGGAAGTCGTGCTGAATCTTCCCGGGCGCGACGAGCGACTTGAGGAATACCTGAACTACCTACGCTACCTGGGCGAAGCCGGCATCCACTACATGACTTACGCGCACATGGGCAATGGTATTTGGCGCAGTGGCAGTACCACGACACCTCGCGGATATCTCAGCTCCGACTGCGACCAAGCGAGCCCGAATTTTCGGGGAGCTTGGCTCGACAAGGTCTATAAGACCGGCACGCTCTCTCATGGCCGCGTGTTCACGAAGGACGAGTTGTGGGAGAACTACACCTACTTCATCAAGAAGGTGGCGCCGGTTGCCGAGGTGGCCGGCGTGAGCATCGGCATCCACCCGGACGACCCGCCGGCGCCGGTCCTGGCGGGTGTTCCCCACCTCTTCAGTAGCCTTGCGGATTACAAGCGAGCCATCGCCGTTGCCAATAGCCCCAACATCGGCGTCTGTCTTTGTTGTGGAACGTGGCTCGAGGGAGGGCCGCGGATGGGCGCGGACCCCGTCGAGGTCATCAAATACTTCGCCTCGCAGAAGAAGCTGTTCAAAATTCATTTCCGCAACGTCAGCGCGCCACTGCCCCATTTCACCGAAACCCTGATGGATGACGGCTACTACAACATGTACAAGATCATGGAGGCCCTGGTGGACGTGCAGTTCGATGGACTGGTGATCCCGGATCATGTACCGGAATTGGGGAATCCACCGGGAGAGCGGAGCTCCGGCTCGGCGGCGGGAGCTGGCGGGCAGCACCGGCCCAGTCCGGGCCTGGCCTACTCCATTGGTTACCTTAATGCGACACTAAAGGCGGCCCTGAGCAATCAACACAAGGCATAGCGGCCAGCAAATTTTCTGTTTTCCCGCCCGCTGGCCCTCCGTTTCGACCTGACGCGGCAGCAGCCTGGAAGCTGCCAGATGGGGTCCTGGCCAATTGACAGCTGGCGATAACAGCCCTTCCCACCAACAATCATGCAAACTCCCCAGATACGTTAGTGCTTTATCGGAAGCGCGCATCCACGAATGAAGCGTACCTCAACACGGTCGTCCAGCGCGCTTTCGATAAAGCCGTTTGAAGGAAGCCTTTTTTGGCAGGGCAATTGCTTATTGGGTATTGAATCGAAATCGTGTTACTTATTAGGGTAATGGTGCTACGCAACTGTAGATCGGCGGCATGGCAGTTGCCCTGCCAAATAGTATCACGCGAAGCGTCCGCCGCGGTAGCGGCTTCGTTGTGTGCTGGGCATGCTCAGCAGCCTAGAGGTGAAAGTCCTCTGGCCAACCTGATGGAGGTGAAGGCCTAGTGATGATGCAAGGGCTACCGCCGCGAGGCGGGGTCCGAAGGCAGCATGGAGCAAACGTGCGAGTCGATGGACAAGAACCGGATACAAGGCGCCAGCACCGGACGAGCGGGCAACTTACCGCGAAGTCTTAGTGCTGTATCGAAAGCGCGCCGGGCAGAGGCTCTGCTATTCCGCAACTTTGTGCAGTCGGCGCGCTTCCGATACGCACTAAGACTTCCTGGGCGTTTGGGCGCCCACCCCCACGAAATGCGCGTTACACTACGCGGTGGATAACTTCCGAATGTCCCGTGACCCGACCGGAATCAGAAAATGCCGGGGACTATGAAGGAGAGAACGAGGCCGGCGAGCAGGGGAATGGGATGCGGATGAGAAGCGCCCGGTGCGTCGACGCGATCGACCCTCAACCTCGATGTCGATTGATCATTTCGCTTTGTATCAAACACAGATGTTACAAAAGAGGGCGAAGTCGAAGAACCGTACTAACGCGGCGACCTCCACGCAGGACTCTGACGGAGTAGCGGCCGTTCGGCTGGCACAGCATGCTTCGGAGTTCGGTGAGCGTCATTTCCTTGGCGTTGCGACCATCGATCGATTCGAGGATGTCGCCCGGTTCGATACCTGCCGCCAAGGCCGGCGACTGGGGCACAATCCGATTGACGACGAAGGTATGAAAACCGGGCCCTTCCGCCCGAAGCCTTAGTCCGCTCTGATCGTATTCGGCAGGCTCCTGGTAGCGGCTGTTCGGCGTTAACCAAAGGCGTTTGCCGGGGTTGTCGAATACGACATGGAAACGTTCAAGAAACTCGGTGCCGATCAATCCTGCATAATCCTTCGCCGCCATCAGTCCTTCCGTGTCTTGCCCAAACGTGATTGGTGGTTTCGTGATTGAATAGGACCCGATGCTGATCCGATCGGCCCGGCCGTCCCGGGCGTGTGTCGTTGCATCGGCGCTGGTCCCGGGCTCGTCCAGAACCTTCATGCCCGGAGGAGGAAGATGATGAGCTTCGCTAAACGGCTTGTAGAGGTCCGCGAAGGTATTCGCGCCGCCGTCGATCAAGAAATTGGCAGTCATGGGCTCAACCCCCGGCAAGGCGATTGTGGCGTCAATGAATTGAAACCCATGCTGATCAATGCGGACCGAAAACGCTTCACCCTTACCGGCGGGTTGGTAATTCTGGGGCGAATAGACGGCACACGTCCGATGTTCATAGTCGATGGCGACAACAAAGTCGTCGAACAAACGCGATCCAATGATGCCATCGACCTCGTGTCCGACGGCGGGCTCCAGGGACTTGAGATCGACCATTACGAGCGGGCGGTGTGTCAATTCCAGGCCTGGAAGGCCGATCCGAACGTCACGCGCGATGCCCGCTTCAATTACTTTTGATCCGTCGCCCCGAGTCATCGCGCTGCCTCCGCTCTGAAGCATGATCCCACGGGCAAAACTACGGTCGACGAGAAAACCCTGCGTGGCATTGTCAAGAATGAACCATCCGGGGTGGTCATTCACGTTAGCGCGCACAAAGACGAGACCATTGGCGACCAACTCGACCGGAATGTCCAAGGCGGTCCCACCGGACGAAAACCGGTACGAAGGCACCGCAGGCGACGGTGTCTGGCCAAATAAGAGCGCGGTGATTAACACCATCGCCATGGCGCAAGAATCATAATTCATCGAACGTCCCAGGCACGCGCGTCGTTCCGGGCAAGGGCTGTGCACCGCTCGCGAGACGCCTTCCTCAGTTCACGTTCCAGCTTTGCGGCCTTCCGCGATTGCACGCGTTCTGGTCCGGTTATCGCAATAACTGCGGCTGCAATAACCGTCGATCCGATTAGGATTCGTTTCACGGGGCGCTCCAAATTTACCGGAATTGCGCTTTGGATGCAAAGAACGAGGTTCGGGGCGCAGAGTCGGCGATACGGAGACTGGGCGCGCTCAGGAAGTTGTCGGCCTCCTAACCTCCGGATCGGGCGTGATACTTCCGCAGTGGGCAACGGCAAACAGAGAAAGGCAAGGATCGCTGACAGAGAGCCGCACAACTATTGCGGGAGACCCGTTTTATAGAGAATGGCTTTGTGGCGCGGGTCAGGGCTGTAGGGGTTGTATACTGGAGCGCCTTTACATCGATAAATGCTTGCCTTTAACAGTGGAATTATTTCATCAGCTTGTCTTTTTCATTCTGAGCTGCAAGCCAGTATCGTATTGCCGCTTCAAGCGTATCGATGTTTATATCCTTTAGAGCTTTAAACCGAATGCAATATCCGGTCACGCTCGCCTTGCCTAGTTTTTTTCCATACGTTTTGGCTAAGTACTTCTTATCTTTGAGACCAAGAATATAGACAGAGATTCCGGTTTTGTTTCCGCTCACACCAATTTGAAAAAACTCTCTACTTTTCCCGTCGGCATAATTTATTGTGTGAAATCCATATCCTATCGTAGGGTTCGAAACAGTATGATTTTTGCTGTCTTTACCATCGAAGAACCATAATTTGCATTCTGGTGACACTTGAAGTGTGCACTATGAACGCTGTGGGAACGCGGTCTGGCCAACAGGAAACTCTCTCGAAGGGGACTTGAACGAAGCCGCGTTGCGGCGGACGCTTGCGCGTGATACTATTTGGCAGGGCAACTGTGATCTCTGCGGTCAGCAGTTGCGTAGCAACATTGCTTCGGTTCGTAACACGATTCCGATTCAATACCCATATAAGCAATTGCCCTGCCAAAAAGGCTTCCTTCAAGTCGCTGTATCGAAAGCGCGCCGTGCAGCAGTGTCTCCCACTCCTCCACCCGATTTCAGACAGCGCGCTTCCGATACGCATTATAAAAGGGCGCCCCTTTTGGTGTAGGTTCTGAGCGTGACCTCATTCCCTACGAAAAGGAGCGCTCTTATGGACAGGACGAAGTATATCGGCATGGACGTTCACAAAGAAACGATTTCAATTGCTGTGCTGGATTCTGTCGGCAAGCAAGTGATGGAGTCAATCGTCGAAACGAAGGCAGCGACCATTCTGGAGTTTATTGAAGGGCTGCGCGGAAGTTTACACGTCACGTTTGAAGAAGGAACCTGGGGCGCCTGGTTATACGACTTGCTGAAACCTCGCGTCACGAAGGTCGTGGTATGCAATCCGCGGAAGAATGCCTTGCTGAAAGACGGCAACAAGAGCGACCGCATTGATGCGCGGAAACTGGCCGAACTGTTGCGCGCCGGACTGCTGTCGGCGGTCTACCATGGAGAAACTGGCCTACGAACCTTGAAGGAGCTGTCCCGCAGTTATCTGACGATCAGCAAGGATCTCACGCGCGTCATGAATCGGTTGAAGGCGCTGTACCGAAGCTGGGCTATCCCCTGCGCTGGTACTTCTGTCTATGCACCGCATCATCGTTCGGAATGGTTGGGCAAGATCACCGAAGCTGGCGTGCGCCGTCGGGCCGAACTCTTCTATCAACAACTCGATGTGCTGCAGACATTGCGCCGAGAAGTGCGACGTGATCTTTTGACCGAGAGCCGGAAACATAGCGCGACGAAATTGCTACGTCAGATTCCTTGCATCGGCGCGATCCGGGCCGCTCTCTTGATCGCGCTGATCCAAACCCCTCATCGCTTCCGTACCAAGCGGCAACTGTGGGCCTATAGCGGGCTTGCTCTCGAGACGCACAGCAGTGCGGAATACCACTTCGTGGGAGGTCAGTTACAACGCTCGAAGAAACAGCCGGCGCGCCGCGAAGGACCTCTTCGGCACTGAGGGCACGAAGTTTGGCCAGCGCGGCCTGATCCGTTCCCTCGATCCCCATCGAATGCGCGAAGTTTATCCCGATCGTCTCGGCCGACACCGGATAGTTCGGATCGACGCCGTCCTTGCTCATCGGTCGCGCGGTGAGCACGCTGTCACGCGAACCACCAGACTCGACGATCGCCTTCTGGAACAGGCCGCGCGCCATTGGTGAAGCCAGGAGGCTGTGCACAGAGACACCGCCCGCGGAGAATCCAAAAATAGTGACGTTGTTCGGATTGCCTCCGAACGCGGCGATGTTTTGCTGCACCCACTTGAGGGCTGCAATCTGGTCCATGTAGGCGTAGTTGCCCTTGGGCTCATCAGGATGTTCCTGGCTAAGCGCTGGGAAGGCGAAGAATCCGAAACGCCCCACGCGGTAATTCGCAGCGACCAGGACGCCGCCCTGTTTAGCGAACTGGGTCCCCGAGGTGTTGGGCGCGGCGCTCGAGCCGCCCATGAACCTGCCCCCGTAGATCCAGACCATCACGGGTAGCTTTGCTCCCGAAGAGGCTCCCACAAGTCGCCACACATTGAGATACAGGCAATCTTCCGACGACGTTGGCGACATCGACATCGACCTGGAGCCCGGAGTGAATCCCAACTGCGCACAATCCGCGCCGAACTTGCTGGCATCGCGTACCCCCTCCCACGGAGGCAAGGGTTGGGGCGGACGCCAGCGGTTGTCGCCGACGGGCGCAGCAGCAAACGGAATCCCCTTAAAGCTCGAGACGTCTCCTTCGGTCACGCCGCGTACGATTCCGGTGGATGTACGAACCGTTGGCGCCTCGGCCAGAGTAGAGGCGCTGACGGTACTTCCGGGCCCCGTCTGTGCAAACGTGCACTGCACACTCATCAATAGACACAACCCAAGTATTGGCAAGTTCGATTTCACGTATGTAGTCCTTTCTTGCCTCTCGGCTTTCGAGTCAGCGAACAATTGTGCATACAAGTGACGAGAGCAGCACCTAGCGTCCGGTCATTTTCAACATGGCTTCAGGAAGGCGGGCTCCTTCGAGCTTCAACCTGGAAGACGCTTCGTCGATTTGCTTGAGGTCCTCCTCGGTCAGCTCGACGTTTATCGCACCAAGGTTTTCTTCAAGCCGATGTAGCTTTGTAGTTCCTGGGATCGGCACGATCCACGGCTTCTGGGCAAGCAGCCACGCGAGCGCCACTTGCGCAGGCGTTGCGCCTTTGCGTTCTGCCACAGCCTTGACCAAGTCGACAAGAGCCATGTTGGCCTTGCGAGCCTCGGGCGAGAAGCGCGGCACCATGTTCCGAAAGTCGGTGGGATCGAACTTGGTGTTCTCGTCGATCTTGCCCGTCAGAAATCCTGCACCGAGCGGGCTGAACGGCACGAAGCCGATACCAAGCTCCCCCAGTGCCGGCAGAAGTTCAGCTTCAGGGCCGCGATAGAAGAGCGAATACTCGCTCTGCACTGCGGTGACCGGCTGGACGTCATGCGCCCGGCGAATGGTCTGAACCGCTGCTTCTGACAGGCCAAAGTGCTTGACCTTGCCCTCAGCGATCAACTCCTTGACCGCACCTGCGACATCCTCGATGGGCACGTCAGGATCGACACGGTGCTGATAAAAGAGATCAATGTGATCGGTTCGCAAACGCTGCAGGCTGGCGTCCGCCACTTGCTTGATGTGCTCAGGCCGGCTATTGGTCCCGGCGCCGCGCTTGCCCGTCTCAAGATCGATATCGAAGCCGAACTTGGTAGCAATCGTTACCTTGTCGCGAATGGGCTCAAGCGCCTCGCCCACCAGCCCTTCGTTCGCGAACGGCCCGTAAGCTTCAGCCGTATCGAAATGGGTCACGCCGCGGTCATAGGCGGTACGAATCAACTGGATCATCTCGCCCTTGTCGGCTGGCGGGCCATAGCCCGAGCTCATGCTCATGCAGCCGAGGCCAAGGGCCGAAACTTCAAGATTGCCAACTTTGCGATTCTTCATGCCAGTCTCCTTACCGTTACGGGCGCTACTCCACACTGTTATAGTCTTTATCGCTAACTGGCTCTAACCAAACTGTTTTCCCCTTTTGAGTCGGTGTCGTTGCCAGATAGGTAAAGCTGCTATTTGGTGTTGCACCGTGCCAATGCTCGACGCCCGGGAGACACTTTATTACGTCTCCCTCGTGAACGATCTGTATTGGCTTTCCCCGTTCTTGATAATAGCCGGTGCCTTCCAGAATAAGTAGAATCTGACCACCCGGATGAACATGCCAATCCAGCTTTGCACCGGGATCGAAGGTTGCTACCGCAAGGCTGTAATCGAACGTACCATCACCTGCATTTAACTCTCTAAGCCACACATTTCCCGTGTGATTCTTGGTGGTGGATAGTTCGCCTTTTGGAAAGATTGCGTCTCCTGTTTGTGCCCGGCACTGGAAGCTGAATACGAGACTCAACGCGAAAGCGATAATTTGAAGTTTTGTTCTCATTCTTATCCCCTTTTCGGGTGCTCGACTCTCAGTTCTCTCGAAGAGCAGCTCACACAACGGTCACCGCTGCTTTGCCGGCGCTTCTACGCCGGAGAGCGACAACACCATTGCCGGCAGTCGCGCGCCGTGCACCGGAGTGCGGAGCAACGCGGAATTCAGCCCCCGGACTTCATCCGGAGTGAAGCGCACGGCGTCCGCTCCGATATTGTCGAGGAGATGCGGCATCTTGGTCGTGCCGGGAATCGGAACGATCCAGGGTTCCTGTGCCAGCAGCCAGGCCAGCGCGATCTGAGCAGGCGTTGCTTCCTTGCGCCGCGCCCATTCCTCGACGACCGCTACAAGCGCGAGATTGCCCGGCCGGTTCTCGGGCGTGAACCAGGGCACCATTCCGCGGAAATCACCTTGCTCGAAGCGAGTGTTCTGGTCGATGGCTCCAGTCAGAAACGCCATGGCGAGCGGGCTCCAGCATACGAAGCCGATTCCGAGCTCTTTGCATATCGGCAGGATTTGGGCCTCCGGGTCGCGCGCCATCATGGAGTATTCGTTTTGCACAGCCGATACCGGCTGCACCGCATGCGCGCGACGTAGCGTCTGGGGACCGGGTTCAGAGAGTCCGAAATGCAATACCTTCCCTTGTGCGATCAGGTCCTTGACCGTGCCTGCCACATCCTCAATCGGAACCGCGGGATCGACACGGTGCTGGTAGAGAAGATCGAGATGGTCCGTCCGTAGCCGCTTCAGCATGCCGTCGACGGCCAATCGAATGTGTGCAGGCTGACTGTTAAGACCGCCTGTCATTCGGCCTGTGTCCGGATCGATGCCCCAACCGAATTTAGAAGAGATGAGAACCTCATTGCGGACCGGGCCGAGCGCCTCGCCGAGGATTCGTTCGACCTCAAGCGGGCCGTACGCTTCTGCCGCGTCGAAGAGCGTAACGCCGTGCTCATGAGCCGTGCGAGCGAGGGTGATCATGTCGGCGCGGTTCGGGTGGGTTGCGTAGAAGGTGCCGGTGAAGTCCTGGCAGCCGAGCCCGAGACTGGAGACTTCAAGCTGCCCGAGCTTGCGCCGCCCGGTCACCAACGGTTTGGCCGACGCACCGCCGGTCTCCTTGCCAATGCCCGGGAGGGATAGACCGCCGGTCATCGTCGCGGCCGCAACGATTCCAGCTGCACGCAGAAAGGAGCGGCGGTCCAAATCACGGCTGCGTTCTGGGTCGATGTCTCCGAAGTTGGGCATGTTGTTCCTTTCGTCAGATCCTCTGGCTGAGCTGCTAACGGTTCACAAGACTCTGGTGATGAGCGAAGTATCGGTCACCTTGAACTTCTGGTTCTCTTTGCCTGGCTGCTTCGCCCACCCTGACACTAAGGGGAAATCACCATGAAACGGTAGCCCGATCCTGCCTATCTATTGCCTATTCCTGTTGTCAGGCGAAAAACCGATGGCGTTATTGCGGCGAGGCGGCTATCTTAAGAAGGGGAACCGAACAGGTCGCTGACATGAAAAACACCAAAGAAAATGCCGCTCTGAAACCAGAACCGGCCCGAGGCTTGTGCGCAGAACTTGCGCGCAAGATTGCCTCCTTAGTGGGCAACGAAGAGAATCGGATAACAGAGATTCCCGGCGTGAGCCTCCACCGGCGGGCGTCCCCGACCCCGCCATGTCGGACGACCTATCATCCAGGCATCATCGTGGTCGCCCAAGGTCGCAAGCAGGTGAATCTCGGCCCGGCGAGCTTCATTTACGACGAGTCGCATTTCCTGCTGACTGCGGTCGATTTGCCGATCGTGAGCTGGGTGGCCGCGGCAACCGACGAGGTTCCGTGTCTCGTACTTTCGCTCCGACTAGACATGTCCATGGTCCGGGAGTTGCTCGGCCGGGAGGGAATTCATGTCGCAGAAGTGCCGTCTGACAGTCCCGCTATGTCGATCGGCAAGATCACGCCGGAGTTCCTGAACGCATGCTGTCGCCTGCTGGATCTACTGGACAGCGGGGAGGACATTCCTTTTCTGAGCGGCCTGATTCAGCGCGAGATTATCTATCGGATTCTGCGTGGACCGGAAGGAGCGCGCTTGCGCGCAGTTGCAACACTCGGAGATCAAAGCCACCGAACGGCAAAAGCGGTAGCGTGGATAACCGCGAACTACGCTAAGCCGCTACGCGTGGAGGAACTCGCCCAGATTGCCCGCATGGGTGTATCGACACTACACCATCATTTCCGTATGCTGACGGCGATGAGTCCGCTTCAGTATCAAAAACAACTCCGGCTTCAGGCAGCGCGGAGCCTGATGCTAAACAATGGTCTCGACGCCGCAGGTGCGGCATTTGAGGTCGGTTACGAAAGCCCCACCCAATTCAATCGCGAATACAGCCGCTTTTTCGGCCAGCCACCCATGAGGGATGTTCGCGCTCCGCTCCTCGGGCGGCCTTGCACCGGAGTCGATCAGCAATCAGGTAAGCGCCGGCTGAGGTTCTTGCTGAGAAGCCCGGCCTTGCAAAGCGAAGCTGAGACTATCGCGCAGACATACCGAGACCGCTTGTAGGAAGCGGTCGCGATTTCTCCCCGGTTGAAGGATTACTTGGACATAGTCACGTAGGGCTTCGGGCAAAGGTTTGGGCCGTCGAAGGCCATCGGTCCCGCCTGACGGCGTAGCGTCTACGAATCCACTTTGGGGTATCATCGGCTCGTCTGAAGTGGTCGCTGCCAGGCGCAGGTACCCCCAATCACGTTCGCGTTGGTTGAGTTGTTATTGAACACCCGGTTTGCATTTCAATTCGGAGCGAGGCAGTTCCTAGAAATCTGTAGAGTCTGCTATAGAGTCTTTACCGCGTCCCCGCCGATGAGGTCGTCCAAGGCCGGTCCCCTGAAGGGTGATGAGTTTGGCTCCCTTTTAAGCTGGTGCTGACAATCGCGAATGCCACTGTCTCCAGCTCCAGCGCAGTCAGTGCGACCATGACGATTTATACCGAGGAGTCGGCCTGCTCAAGTTCTGCTAGCACGGGGAGGGCTGGCCGCAGCCGGGATTCCATTGGCACAGCCCCGACCGCCCACAGGATCCGCCAGCGCCCGCTTTCCTCCGTCAATGCAGGGCAAGCCGTCATGGTGTTGACTGGCTTGCTCTTCGTTTCATTACTCGGACGCCGTCCACGCAGGTTGCGGGCGTTGGCCGGAATCTCCCTTGAGGCTGTGGCGTGTTTTGCTACAACCTGCGGTGGTGGGAATTCGGTATCCACATCCTCTGAATCGTTTTCCAGCGCGCTAGAGGCTGCGAAGGGAACTTACACGGTCACCATCGTTGGCACCGATACCGCATCTTCGTCCCTAACCGCATCCACCACCATGACTCTGACGATAGATTGACAGGGCTAGGCAGGCGCATCGGAGGATGGATTGTTACAGGCGCGCGCCCCGGCGCGGTTTTTACCATCGTTTTACAATTTCGGCCGTACCCCCACACATTATCTTTACACCACGGGCGTGAAATGAAGTCTGAAAGGAGACCCCCGACCATGAAAACGACACTTACGACACTTGCTCTTATGACGTTCCTCGCTGGACAAGCCGTAGCCCAGAAACCCCCAGGTTCTATGGCCCGCCCCGATCAAGGGCCTCCCCCTGCTATGATGATGCGCGGCGGTCCCCCGCCAATGGGTCCGCACGGGCCAGGAGCATGGTGGAATGATCCCAAAGTCAGGCAGAACCTCCAGCTTAGCGACGAGCAAAGCCAGAAAATCGAGAACATTTCCCGCGAGCACCAGATGCGGGAGATCGACTTGCGCGCCGAAGTGGAAAAGCGGAGCCTTCACTTGCACCAGCAGATGGAAGCCGAGTCCGCTGACGCGGCTCAGGTGCTCGCACAAATCGACAAGCTCTTCCAAGCCCGCGGCCAACTGGAAAAGTCCCAAGTGGAAATGATCCTCGCGATCCGCCATGTCTTGACAGCGGAGCAAGCGAAGAAACTGCGCGAAATTGCGCCCTGGGCCGCGTTGCTTGGTCCAGGCTTTGGAGCACCAGACGGACCACCCCCTTTCCCCCACGAAGGCCGGATGGAGCACTCTGGCGAGGGAAGTTTCGAATGAGCTGGCAAAGTGGTTGTGTGGGCGTATGGTTTTCCACTCACGTCCAAACAGATCAGACTTGCGGAGTCTGGAAGGAGCGGCACAATGAGGAAGTCGATGCTTCTGGTTAGCATTATCGTAGTGCTTGCGATCGAACTAGGCGATATTTCTGCTAATGCCGGTTTTAGGGGCGCCTGGATATTGGGCAAGTCAAGGACTCGCAATCTGCTGTCTCGACTCAAGGGGTTCACCATGGCCGTGAGCCTGGCTGATGAACCGCTTATTGCCGCGACCACATTGGAAGGCGACTTCGGTCCGCCCCAGGCTGGCGCACCTGTTGCGTCTTGCGAGAGTCTAAGCACAGTCGAGTTGCCGGAAACGACGATCAGCATGGCCCAGAAAGTTGACCCGATGGGCTTCAAGATGGCGGGAGGGGTTCAATCCGGACCGGGCGGTCCCGGAGGTCACAATGCACCTGTCGGTCAAGGTGGCCCAGGTGTGCGGGGCGGACCACCTCGGGAACCGTTCCAACCTACCGACACAACCAACCACAGCCAGTTTTGTCGCGTGGCCGCCACATTGCAACCGAGTGGCGACTCCGACATCAAGATCGAGGTTTGGTTGCCTCGTTCGGGCTGGAACGGAAAGTACCTGGCGGTCGGCAACTTCGGATGGGCCGGTTCGATCATGTACAACGGCCTACTGATGGGCCTCGAAGGCGGCTATGCCGTCGCCAGCACCGACACAGGCCACGACAACTCCCTGCCCATGGGACAGTTTGCACTGGGCCACCCGGACAAAGTGATTGATTATGGTTACAGAGCCGTTCACGAGATGACCTTGGTCGCCAAGGCGCTGGTGAAAGCTTACTACGGAACAGCCCCCCGGCACTCGTACTTTACGGGCTGTTCGCTGGGCGGCCAGCAGGCTCTCACGGAGGCGCAGCGCTTCCCGCGGGATTACGACGGCATTGTCGCGGGTTCGCCCGCCAGCCCTATAGCTCATTTGAATGCGTTCCAGATCTGGCCATCGTTGCTGGTCGCTCAGGAACCGTCCCGCTCCATTCCGCGCGAGAAGTCCGGGTTGATTCGCGAGGCGGTGCTCAAGGCGTGCGATGAGTTGGACGGCGTGAGGGACGGCATTATCGAAGATCCGGCCAAATGCCATTTCGATCCCGGAACCTTGCTTTGCAACGGCGAGGACAAACCCACCTGCCTCACGGCTCCGCAAGTCGATTTCCTGCGTTTGATGTACGCGGGTCCGATCAACCCGCGAACCGGGCAGAAGATCTACGCACCCCTCGCCCCCGGCGCCGAGCAGACGGCAATTGGCGTCAACGGAACGGGTCCGATGGGAGTCGCTGTGGCGCTGTTCAAATATCTCGTGTTTCAGGATCTTAACTGGGACTGGAAAACGCTCGACCTCGAACGCGATGTCGACTTTGCAGACAAGGTGCTGAGCACCGTTAACCTGGCGATGAACCCCAATCTGCGGCCGTTCTTCGATCACGGTGGAAAGCTGCTCATGTATCACGGCTGGTTGGACGGCAGCAGCCCTATGGAAAGCGTTGACTACTACAACGCGGTATTGAAGACTGTGGGTGCGGGCGAAGCTGAAAACTCCATCCGGCTTTTCAACGTGCCCGGAATGGGTCACTGCATGGGCGGCGAGGGCTGTGATACCTTTGACAAGTTGGGCGCACTCGATCAGTGGGCGGAAACAGGCAAGGCGCCGGACCGGATCGTTGCTTCAAAATTAAGCGCCGGCAAGGTCATCCGCACCCATCCACTGTGCGCCTACCCCATGGTGGCGAAATACAAGGGCTCCGGCAGTCCTGACGACGCAGAGAACTTTGTCTGCTCGAACTAGAATCGCAAGTACCGGTTCCTTGAGGAAGCCGGCGGCAAGGAAGGACAGACTCTCAGGCCCGACAAGAGGAGGTCCAACAATGTCGATCAAAGATTTCGTGACAGCAAATGCAAGCAGTGGCAGCATAAGCGTCGGTCTGCTCATTCTGCGCGTCTTCGCGGGCCTCAGCCTGTTCTTGAAGCACGGGCTGGAGAAGCTCACCGGCTATTCCACCATGGTGCAGCACTTCCCTGATCCCATACATATAGGTGCTCATGCGAGTCTGGCCTTTGCGCTCCTCAGCGACGGCATCTGTTCCGTGCTTGTTATTCTGGGCCTCGCCACTCGCCCGGCCGCCGCCCTCATCCTCATCAATCTGCTGACGGCGTTTCTCTTCGTGCATCACGGTGCGTTTTTCTCTAACGGGCATGTAGAACTTGTCTGGCTCTACATCGTAGTTTTTGCGGCAGTCCTCTTTACTGGGCCTGGCCGCCTCAGCATCGATGCGCGCCTTAAGCGGTAGCACGGTAGACGCCAATTTGGCCGTCCAACAAAGTGGCTCATGAACACTGGATGTCTTAGTGTATCCTGACACGAAAGTCGAGGCTGGCCAACCCCCCACCGCGGACGGAAGCCGCCATGTGGATCGGCGATTCGGCGTTAAGAACCGGAGTTATGCAACGAGGGTCAAGTCCCGGTAATCAGGTGGCGTGACAGCATCAGTCGTCGGCTCGTGAGACAATCTTCTTACGAACTCGGAGAGCGATTTCCTGGGAGCGCACACAGAAGGAGCATTCTTATGAGACGATCTTCTCTTATATTGATAACTGTCCTCGCGGTGACGCTTTGGGCTCTTTCCGATTTCGCGGCTGGTCAAACTGTGGGCGCCGCAGCCGAACCTGCCGCGGAACCTCAGAAGGCTACCAGCGCAGGAGAGTCTTTGCCGTTCCCCAAAGACAAGTTCACTCTGGAGACCATGACAGTACGAACGTCGCGGGGCGAGAAGAAGGTCACGTACCGCTCTTACCGGCACATCCCTTATGTGGCGAACCCCGTGGACAAAGACTATCAGAGCCTCGACGTCAAAGTTCCCGTCGCCGTGGACGAGGTGGCCGTGAGCGCCGCAAACGCTCCCATATTGTTCGTGATCGGCGTGGGCGGCTACATGTCGGCGAGCAATGCAGGTCGTGGCGGCATGGGCCGCGGCATGGGTGAACCTCCGGGAGGCATGATGGGGCCGCCTCCAGGCGGCGGTATGGGCGGCCCTCCCGGAGGTATGATGGGTCCCCCGCCCGAAGGCGGGCCGGCGGGTGGGCCCGGCATGGGCGGTCCAGGCGGAAACAGCAGGCTCAGCCGCAATTCCGATCTCGCCCTCGCCGCCGGTTATGTAGTGGTTTTGCCCGGCTGCCGCGGCCGTGACAATAGAGCCGCCGACGGCGCCTACTACGGCAAGGCGCCGGCTGCCATCGTGGATCTGAAGGCCGCTGTCCGCTACTTGCGCTACAACGCGGGTATCATTCCAGGTAATGTCGACCGGATTGTCAGCACTGGCGTGAGCGCGGGCGGGGCCCTCTCCGCGCTTCTCGGAGCCTCAGGCAACAGCCTTCTCTACGACGCTTATCTCAAGGAGATCGGTGCCGCGGACGCCCAGGATGCTATCTTCGCCAGCGCCGATTTCTGCCCAATTGCGGACCTGGAACACGCCGACATGGCCTACGAGTGGATGTGGGGCTCCGTTCCGGCCAGATCTGGCTTGCAAGATCAGGAGCTCTCCAAACAACTGAAGGAGGCCTTTGCCGCTTATCAGGGGTCGCTGAATCTCCAGGGTAAGAACGGCTTCGGAATGCTCACGGCGGACAACTACGACAGGTACCTTCTGCAAACCTATTTGTTCCCCTCGGCGACCAAGTACTTGAATGGGTTGACGGATGAGAAGCGCAAGGAATACCTGGACACGAACCAGTGGATCACCTGGTCCGGCAACCAGGCCACGTTTAGCTTTGCCGATTATCTTGCGCACGTCGGCAGAATGAAGAGCCTTCCTGCCTTTGATGACTTTAACCTGAGGCAGCCCGAGCCCAACGAGTTCGGCAACAAGACCGTCGATTCCAGGCACTTCACGAACTTCAGCCTGCGGCATGCCACGGGCAACCCGAACGCCCAGATTGACAGCGATCTTCCCACGCTGTTGAACCTGATGAACCCGATGTACTTCCTCGGCCAGAACAACCCTGGCATGGCCGCGCACTGGTGGATTCGGCTGGGAACTTCGGACGCTCACACTTCACTGACGGTCGCCGCCAACTTGGCCGCCAGCCTCGAAAACCGGAAAAAGGACGTGAGTGCCTGGATGTACTGGGACGCCGGACATGGCGCGGACGAAGATGCGGAAGACTTCGTCGCCTGGATCGGTAAGATCACCGGTTACGCGGCTATGCCAAACGGATTCGAGAAAGTAGGCGCACCATGAATCAACTTCTCGGTTGAAGACTAGACATCGTTGCCGCTGTCGAGAGGCGGCACGAGAAGCCTGAGGTTAGCTCGCCACGCTTCGTGGTGGACACCAGGAACGGCGTAGAGCGGAGGTGGGCGCATTTCAGCCCTCCTCCGCGCCTCTCAACACCATGGCCTTTCACAGGTTTATGATTGCGATAGAACCTGAAGCCGCAGAGGAACGCAAATTACGCGTACCTCTGTGATACCGGCTGATCGCAACAACCTAACCCCCAAGGGAGACACGAGTGACGAGGAGCTAAACATGAAGGAACCGGTATCGCTTGGCCTGATTGCAATGACATTGTTTGTCGGTGTGACCTCAATCTCCAGTTTGACGCTGGCCGGCAGGCAGGGTGGCGCCGGCGAGGAAGGCGTTCGCAACCGGTTTGTCGGAGCTTGGCGGCTGGCTTGGCTCGAAGAGGAAGGTGCAGACGGGAAAATTCATCGGGCTCACTGTACTGGGCTGCTTGTCTACACGCGTGACGGGCATATGTCCGTCCAGGTCATGTATCGAAACCCGCAGGCAGGGACCCAGGCTGGGCCAGTGCAATACGCGCAGGGCGGTTACGAGGCCTCCTTTGGCACATATGAGATCGGCGAACGCGCCCACACCTTCATTTATCACGTTGAGGGCGCACTGCTGCGGACCTTGATTGGCAAAGACCTGCCGCGAGCATTCGAGTTCTCGAGCAAGCAGCTCATCGTGAAGTCGACTCGTGCAGATGAACACTGGAGAGTTGCTTGGGAGCATTACTAGGCCGCCCCTGCAGTTCGTTGCACAGATATCTTTGTGTAAAGGATGAGAAACAATGCAAAAGCGCAAACTTGGGAAGAGCAACCTGGAAGTGTCGGCAATTGGATTAGGTTGTATGAGGATGAGCGCAGGCCACGGCCGAGTAGCGGGAAGCAAGCAGGAAATGATTGCGGTCATGCGGGGAGCGGTCGAGCGTGGCATCACCTTCTTCGATACGGCTCAAGTTTACGGTCCGTTCGTGAATGAAGAACTTGTGGGCGAAGCTCTCGCTCCGGTGCGTGACCAGGTAGTGATCGCAACGAAGTTTGGGTTCAAGATCGAGTCCGACAAAGATCCCCATCCAACGGGTCTGAACAGCCGGCCGGAGTACATCAAGCAGACTGTGGAGGGCTCGCTGAAGCGACTCCGCGTCGACACGATCGATCTGCTCTATCAGCACCGCGTTGACCCCGAGGTGCCCATCGAAGATGTGGCCGGAGCGGTGAAGGACCTGATTCAGGAAGGCAAGGTCAAGCATTTCGGCTTGTCGGAAGCAGGGGTGCAGACGATTCGCCGGGCGCATGCCGTTCAGCCGGTGACGGCGCTCGAAAGCGAGTATTCGCTGTGGTGGAGGCGCCCGGAAGAAGAAATATTGCCGACGCTCGAGGAACTCGGAATTGGTCTCGTTCCGTACAGCCCTCTTGGCAGGGGATTTCTTACCGGAACGATTACTGAAAACACCCAGTTCGACCCGGAGGACAACCGCGGTAGTTTCCCTCGCTTTACCCCCGAGGCCCGCAAAGCGAATCGGGCTCTGGTTGATCTGCTCGTAGCATTCGCAGCGCAGAAGAAGGCGACTGCGGCGCAGATTGCACTCGCCTGGCTGCTTGCTCAAAAGCCGTGGATTGTTCCCATCCCAGGCACCACCAAGCTGGAACGCGTCGATGAGAACATCGGAGCAACGGCCCTGAAACTTACGCCGGATGATCTCCGCGAGATCGACAGCGCCACTTCAAAGATCCCCGTGCAAGGCGCTCGGTACCCCGAAGAACTGGAGCGAATGACGTATCGCTAGTGGATTCGCGTAGTCGACCGTCCAAGCAGAAAAGATTGCTCGGACCACAGACGAAGGCGAGCGATGAACAGCACCGGAGGTAATTAGGCCCCCTATGAAGCTTCTTTTTGTATTCCTGATCTCGCTTTCCACAATTCCGGCTCTTGCTCAAACGGAGAAAACAATGGTTATGCAGAAGTCGAATGCAGTTCCAACAACACCGACGCCCGAGGACATACGCGCCGTGTCGCCTGCTCTCGAGCAATACACTCAGAGTCGCGTTTTCGGCGATCTGTGGAAGCGGCCAGGTCTGTCTCCGCGCGATCGTAGCATTGTCACTCTCTCGGCTTTGATCGCGCGGAATCAGACCGTGCAGATGGCCTACTACCTCAACCTTGCGCTCGACCATGGAGTCAAACCTAGCGAGATTTCAGAAATCATCACTCATCTCGCCTTTTACTCCGGCTGGGAGAATGCGATGTCAGCAGTCGTCATCGCCAAAAAGGTATTCCATCAGCGCGGGATTGGACTCGATCAGCTTCCGCCGGCCTCGGTCGAGCTTCTGCCTCTCAATGAAGCCGCTGAAAAGCAACGCGCCACCAGTGTTGAGCAGAATTTCGGCACAGTCGCGCCGGGCGTCGTCCAGTACACCACGGACGTACTCTTTCATGATCTCTGGCTCCGTCCGGCCCTCGCGCCTCGGGACCGGAGCCTGGTGACCGTCAGCGCCCTTATTGCTTCCGGCCAGGTGGCGCAAGTCTCCTATCATCTCAACAGGGCGATGGATAACGGTCTGACACAACGCCAGGCTTCGGAAGTGCTCACCCACCTGGCTTTTTATGCGGGCTGGCCCAACGTCTTTTCAGCGCTTCCGGTTGCCAAAGAGGTTTTTGAGAAGCGCACCAGGTAGACGGGAACCCACTCACTGGTCCCGCACGCTCCACCGAGCCTGTAGAAGAACTGGAAAAACACGTTATGATCATATCTCTCGAGAACAAAGTGGCACTCGTCACCGGCGCCGCATCGGGATTGGGACTTGCGACAGCCAGGTCTTTTGCTGAATCAGGTGCCTCCGTGGTGTTGGCGGACTGGAATGAGGAAGCCGCGCAATCCGCAGCCGAGGAGCTTGCCGATAGAGGTCATAAGACACTGGCCATTCACTGTGACGTGTCCGATGATGCGCAGGTGGAAGCACTGGTGAGACAGACGGTCGCCACTTTCGGACGCCTCGATGCCGCCTACAACAATGCGGGCGTTCAAAATGTCCTGGCCGAGACTGCTGATACTACCCGGGAAGATTACGACCGCGTGATGGGGATCAATCTCCGCGGCGTCTGGAGCTGCATGAAGTACGAACTGCTCCAGATGCGCAGGCAAGGAAGTGGCGCCATCGTCAATTGCTCTTCGCTGGGCGGACTTCTGGGAGGTGCCGAGCGTGGGATCTACCACGCCGCCAAGCATGGAGTACTTGGGTTCACCAAGAGCTCGGCTCTCGAATATGCTGCGCGAGGCATCCGTATCAACGCCATATGCCCAGGGCTCATTTGGACACCGATGGCCGATCAGATGGTAGCGGCCGGTCAAGGTGAAGCCCTCAAGGCAATGGAGAAGAGCATCCCCATGGGGCGGGTTGGCCGCCCCGAGGAGATTGCTAATGCTGTTTTGTGGCTTTGCAGCGATGCTGCAAGTTACGTGACGGGCCAGTCCATCTCGGTGGACGGCGGCTTCGTCATGCGTTGAAGGATACGAGGGAAACCTATGCGAGGAGCAATTCTTTACGGACCGAAAGACCTGCGTTTCGAAGAGCGCGAAACGCCAACCATCGTCAAGCCCACGGATGCCATCATCAGGGTCTCGGCCGCCTGTGTGTGCGGGTCTGACTTGTGGCCATATCGTGGCATCCAAGCGATCGCCCAGCCCACCCCGAAGGGGCACGAGTACTGCGGCATGGTTGAGGAGGTCGGCAGCGGGGTCACCTCCATCAAGCCCGGCCAGTTCGTTATCGGTTCGTTTTTCGCTTCCGATAACACCTGTCCGAACTGCCAAGTTGGTTACCAGACGTCCTGCCAGCACCGCGAGTTTGTCAGCACGGCTCAAGCGAGCGTGCTCCGCGTTCCTGTTGCCGACGGCACACTGGTAGCCACGCCGGACGTGCGCTCCGAGGATCTGATTCCGAGCCTGCTCACGCTCTCCGACGTCATGGGCACCGGCTGGTTCGCCGCCGACGCGGCGAACGTGAAGCCCGGCTCGACGGTCGCGATCGTCGGTGACGGCGCAGTCGGCCTGCTCGGTGTGCTCTCCGCCAGGCAGATGGGCGCCGAGCGGATCGTTGCGATGAGCCGTCATCCGTCGCGGCAGAAGCTCGCCCGCGAGTTCGGCGCGACCGAAATCGTGACCGAGCGCGGCGACGAGGGCGTGGCCCGGATCAAAGAGCTGACCCACGGAATCGGTGCGGACTCGGTACTGGAATATGTCGGCACGCAGGAGTCGATGATGCAGGCGATCCAATCCACTCGTCCTGGCGGCTACGTGGGCTACGTCGGCGTTCCACACGGCGTTGAGCTCAACGGCGAACAACTGTTCTTCTCACACGTCCACCTTCACGGTGGTCCTGCCCCGGTGCGCCGCTTCCTGCCCGGGCTGATTGACCTGGTGTGGACCGGGAAAATCAACCCCGGCAAGGTCTTCGACCTGACCCTCCCCCTCGATCAGGTGGCCGAGGGCTATCGCGCGATGGACGAGCGCCGCGCAATCAAGGCGCTGCTGCGCCCTTAACTGGACATGACAGGAGGGGATGTTTCGAGGAGGACACGCGATGAACACCTGGCCGAAAGACGAACTGCACAGCATTGGTGAGACCGACGACCTGCACATCTCTCCCTTCCGTGACGACGGAAGGACGTATGGCACGCCGACGTGGATTTGGTCCGTCGTAGTCAATGATGCCCTCTACGTGCGTGCGTACAACGGGCGGAAATCTCGCTGGCACCAGGCCGCGATACGGCAAAAGGCGGGGCGGATCACTGCCGCCGGCCTGACGAAGGAAGTCACCTTCGAGCCGGTCGACGGGCCGATCAACGACCTGATCGACGACGCCTACCGGGCGACGTACAAGGGCAGCCCGTACCTCGGCCCGATGATCGGCACGCGCGCCCGCTCCGCGACCGTCATCGTCACGCCGCGCGAGACCAAAACCTGAACACAATGACCTGTGAATTCTTCGCGAATGACAGGGGCATGGAAGGAGCAGAAATGAAAGTACTCGCCGCCACACTCATTTCGGTCTCTCTGTTTGGTTCGGCTGCATCGCAGGCTCAGACGGGTCCTGCGCAAGCTGGCGCCTCGCCGACTTCATCAGCCCAAGACTCCCACTCGATCAAGATCACGCGAAGCGGCTCGCAACAGCCCAGCCAGGGATCTGCTGAGCACTTTACTGGCTCAGTAGCGATCGAGCCCCTCTTCTCCGCGCACGATCCATCGCGCACAACCGGCGGAAAAGTTACGTTCCAGCCCGGTGCGCGGAGTGCATGGCATACGCATCCCCTCGGGCAGATCTTGATCGTGACGGACGGCACGGGCTGGATTCAGCAATGTGGCGGCCCGATCGAGGAGATTCGGAAGGGGGACGTTATCTGGATTCCGCCGGGACTGAAACACTGGCATGGGGCCACGCCGACTACGGCCATGACCCACATCGCCATCCAGGAAAGCCTGGACGGGAAGGTTGTCGACTGGATGGAACACGTTATACAGAGCGTCTTAAGTAATTGCGCATAGTCGGCGCAAGGTGTTGTTGGGTTTAATCCACGCGGCGAATTCGCTTTCTACCGCATGTATAACGTCATCCAGATGTGCGAAGTATCTATTGTGCAGGCATCGGCGACGTGTAATTTTCCAGACGCGCTCGATGGGGTTCAGCTCCGGGCTGTAGGCGGGGAGGTAGTCGAGCGCGAAGCGAGGCGCACGCCCCTCCCTCCACTCCCGGTGAAGGCGTGCATGGTGGTATTTCGCGTTGTCGGTAATGACCACGACGCGTCGTCCGGTTCGGGTGCTGGCCGCCTGGAGGTGCTGGAGAAACTTCCAGCAGGTGAGGGCCTTGAACTTGTCCGTCTCGCGCTGAAAGAAGAACTTGCCATCGCGCAAGCGGACGGCGCCGAAGTACCCGACACTGCGCCGGGTGGGACAATGAAGGAGCACCGGGTCCTTGGTTTCAGGAGGGACCCACATGCGGCAGCGTGAACCGTATTGTTGAAAGTGTACTTCGTCCATGGCCCAAAGGTCGACAGCGGCATCAAGGCTTAACGCCTGGAGTTTTTTTATGCGTCTTCTGCAACGCGGGATCAGCATGGGCAATCAGCGGGCGCGGCTTGCGCAAGCGGAAGCCGAATTGGCGAAACATCCGCTGGCATTGACGCACGCCCAAGCGAACCCCATAGCGCCGTGCGAGCCAAACCTGGAGCGTCTTTCCGTCCCGCAGCGTTCCGCTCAGGCCGACCTCGCTCGGCGCACGTCGCAGCACCGCCTGCACCTCCGCAAGTTGTGCCTTACTCAGGCGCTGGGGCCGTCCGGGTCGCGCCCCTTCCACCAGTCCGGCCAGACCGCGCTCTTCAAAATGTCGAACCCAGTATTCGACCGACCGTGGGGCATCTCCCAAAAGCTGGCTAACCTCCGGGCAGGTCAGCCCCTGAGCAACCAGCAGCACGCCGTGAAGGCGGTGATCGTAACGAGATTCTTCCGAACGACGAATCTCGTCTTGAAGTCCCAGAACCATGGTAGCGGCATCGGCGATAGTAAGTGGTTTCATACCTCCATGAAACCACACTTTCTTGCGATGCGCAATTATTTATGACGCTCCGTATAGTGACGAGCAGTACCGCCGCTAACGCAATCTTCGTAGAAATACTTTCTGTCGAGCTATCTTCGAAGGCTTGATCCAACCGTACGTCAATCATGTCCGCATGACGACTCGGAAGTTACCCTGCGCGTGGATTGCGCCAGATGCAGAACGATAACGCCCTTCCCGGAAAATGGGTTAACCGCGGAGTTTGCATTGCCACGCTTTTATCGGCCGGTGCACACTACCGGCACACACGTGCGGCGGGGAGCAGAATTCAACGAGGATTTGAAGGGGTGCCACTGATCGGGAAGTCAGTGAGACCATCTCCTGAATTTCCCAAGACCGGCAGGCGCCTTATCATCAGGCATGATCCTTTCCGTCAGTTGAAACATGGAAGGCACAACTTAAGCGCTAAAGAGGCGTGCACAGGTCAGCTATATTCGTGCCCGAAGATTCCAAGTCCCCTTTCTGGTAATAGATCGCCTGCAAGTCATGGTACGAAGGGGCTCTCCCCAGCTATGAACAGCCTGACCTTCGACTCCCGAAGGCACCGGCAACCTTTAATACGGCTAAGCCTCTTCGATTCGGCAGTAAAGCGATGGCGATTTTACTGACACACCTACTGCACACCCGTTCGCCCCTCCTAAGGTAAATTTATGAATGTTCGGCTGTTATGTGCGTTGGAGTCTTATCAAGCGGGGTACAAATCGCCCCATTTTTCGCTCAATCCATCTCAGGCGTGCTGGAGGGCGACCGCTCCTTACTGCTTCTGGAAGTCCGATGCCTTCCTGTGCTCGATGAGATCGTCGTAGCCCACAGCGAGCTCGTCGCCAACGTGGAGGGGGTGCCCAGCAGCGGCTCGTTGTCAAGCCTGCGAAAAGGACGCCCGCCCCGTCGTCGCAGGAATCCACCACCACCCATATCCGCTCTCCAGACGCCTCATCCTGGAACTCGGCCTTGACGTAGTCGCCGGGCCGGAACTTCGGCATGTGCGTCCTGGCGTCGGTACCCCCTGGCCCTGGCATTAAGGCGGTGGGACCGCGATCAAGGTTCTCTGCATTAGCTTCCCGGAATTGAGCCAGTAGCGAGCTTCAGACATGTTGTCCCCCCCTTCGTGACCGCAAAAAGGGCATCGTGGCAGTTCGCAGACAGATACACCCTAAAACACGCTAATGCCTTCTAAAACGTGTTGCACTGCAATCTAAACCTGAAGCACAACGAGAAGCTCTAAGCGCACCACGGGGCTATGAGGGATAGGTATGCGCTTGCCCGTGGAGGCCGAACTCCCGCTGTTCGGAACTCATCGAGTGGGAACCCGCCGACGTTACGCGCTTGGTTACTCGTTAGGCATGGCACAGATTGGGTGATGATGACTCTTAAGCCGAAGACACAAAGTCTCTTGATAGTCCTGAACTCGAACGCTAATACGCGATTAGCTTATACCCCATGGCGTGCGGTGGTGATGTCCCGGGCCGCGTTTTCACGCACGGGGTTAGTGGCCGTTTTTTAACCTTCGCTACGTCTATGTCTGCAGCGTTTTACACCGCCCGTGCAGGTGCGGCAATGGCCCTTATCATGGCGGATCAGCCGGATGGCAAGCCGCAGCGTGTGCGGGAATCAAGCTTGCAGAAGCTGCGTGATTTCCTGGGGACGTTCGACTTGCGCAACGTGGTGGACGACCAGGAACCTAAGGAGCAGGTGGAGAAGGCACGAGCCTTGCTGGAGGGCGTCAGCACGGATGCCTTGCGGAATATGCCCCTGATTCGTGCCCATGTACGGGAAGGCATGGCCGATCTCGCTGCCCAGATGGATGTGCTGGCTGGGGATCGCGTCAGCCGTAAGTTCAGGTTCGCTGAGGAGTAAGTCTTATTGAGAGCCCTCGCACTCAGAGTTCGATCCATGCATGACAGCAGGAGCAACCTTAGCGGGCATCAGCGCGTGCTCGGATAAGATTGACTGGCGGTGGCTCAATCGCCGCCGTGGAATTCCGGCAAAACGGCGGTAGCTGGCGCTACCGCACTCCAAGGCGCTTCGCGCATTTTCATGGTTCTGGGTGCCTACCTTCAGGCACGAAAAAGTGGGAGCGCATCCATCACCCCTCGGCGGACGCGCCCGGACGGTGTGCGTTGCGCGCCTTTCGCCAATTCACCTGCGGCATCATTCTGCCGGCGTCGATGCGATCTCGATAGCGGAGCGCAATATTCATCAGCGAGTCGAGCAAGGAATCGGAAAGCAGATGCGGCTTTAAGCCCAGCTCGATCAGCTTCGAGTGTTTGGCGTTGTAATAGTGTTCCTCAGCTTCCACCCGCGGGTCCGGTATATGTTCGACCCGGACCTCCAGGCCCAGTTCCCGGCCCGCCGCCTGCACCATCGCCGCCAGTTGCAGGACCGAGAACTGTTCGGTGAACTGGTTGAACACGCGGAATTCGCCCCGCCCCGCGGGATTCAGCAAGGCAATCTCAATGCAGCGTACGGTATCGCGCAGGTCCAGGAAGCCGCGCGTCTGCCCCCCCTTGCCGTAAACGGTGAGCGGCATGCCCACCGCAGCCTCCACGCAATAACGATTCAGGACCGTGCCGAACACTTCATCGTAGTCGAAGCGATTAATCAGGGCTTCGTCGAGCGCCACCTCCTCCGTCAGGGTGCCGTACACCACACCCTGGTTCAGGTCGGTGGCACGCAACCCCCAGATCTTGCAGCAGAACATGATGTTGTGGCTGTCGTGAACTTTGGAAAGGTGATAAAAGGAGCCCGCCTGCTTGGGGTAAGGAAGCACATCCTTGCGCCCGTTGTGTTCGATGGTGATGTAGCCTTCTTCGATGTCGATGTTGGGCGTGCCGTACTCGCCCATGGTCCCCAGCTTCACCAGGTGGCAGTCGGGCCGGAATTCGCGCAAGGCGTACAGCAGGTTCAGCGTGCCGACCACGTTGTTGACTTGGGTGAAGACGGCGTGCTTGCGGTCGATCATGGAGTAGGGTGCAGCGCGTTGCTCGGCAAAGTGCACCACTGCATCGGGCCCGTAACTTTCAATGCAGGAAGAGAGAAAGTCGTAGTCGGTCACGTCGCCGACGAAAAGCTCGAGCGGCTTCCCCGTCAGGTCCTGCCAAACCCTCAGGCGTTCGGCCAGGGTGCGAATCGGCGTCAGAGTTTGCACCCCGAGTTCGTGGTCCCACTGGCGCCGAATAAAATTATCGACGATCGCCACCGAGTGCCCCTGCTTCGACAGATAGAGAGCAGTGGCCCATCCGCAGTAGCCGTCTCCCCCCAGCACAACGACTCTCATTTTCCCTCCTTGATTGAGTCTAAGCTTCTACCCTACGGACACGCAAGCTCGCTCCAGCCAGTGTGCTCCACTCTGTGACAGCCCTTCCAAACCAATGTCTGCGACAGCCGTCGGTATTCCCACAACTTCTTAAGCGAGATTTCCATTATCGATCTCCGGCCCGACCGCTAAGATACTCCTCACCCCCGCCCAACCCAACTGTGAGTTGAGTTTGCAGTGCAAGGTGCTCTCGCGGGCTACGGAAGGCGCCATTCGGGCCT